>Ga0210040_10001804_pt1 | contig 31477 bp, 23 predicted proteins | sample CryGeyCG12114_NA_FD_185462 | JGI IMG/M metagenome (GOLD analysis project Ga0210040, IMG submission 185462) | Groundwater microbial communities from aquifer - Crystal Geyser CG19_WC_8/21/14_NA (SPAdes) (version 2) | ecosystem: Environmental > Aquatic > Deep subsurface > Groundwater | place: USA...
TGATCACAACTGGGTAATCGGCCGCAAGGTGACGCCCGACCAGCACCTGATGGCGCGGGTCAGCGATCCCGCCTCGGGTCGCGGTTTCGAACTGTGGTCCAACCAGCCGGGCCTGCAATTCTATTCTGGCAATTTCTTCGATGCGACCAGCTGGGGCAAGTCGGGCCACATCTACCGGATGGGCGACGCCATCGTCATGGAGCCGCAGATCTTCCCCGACACGCCCAACCAGCCGGCGTTCGGCTCGGCGCGGCTGGCCCCTGGGCAGACGTACCGCAACGTCATGACCTATCGGCTGACCACCGGCGCCGCGCGCTGATTTCCCGCTCGAAGGACTATTCCATGATCCGTCGCACCTTTCTGCTCGCCGCTGCGGGCACGCTCGCCGTCTCGATCGGCATCACGCCCGCCGAGGCGCGCGAGCAATGGAGCAAGGCCGAAGCCAATCGCTGGTATGCGGGACAGGTCTGGCCGGTCGGCTCCAACTACGCGCCGGCCACCGCGATCAACGAGCTGGAGATGTGGCAGGCGACCACCTTCGATCCGGCTACGATCGACAAGGAGCTGGGCTGGGCCGAGCAGCTGCACATGACCACCATGCGCGTGTTCCTCCACAACCTGTTGTGGGAGCAGGACGCCGCCGGCTTCAAGCAGCGCATGGACACCTTTCTTGCCATCGCCGACCGGCACCACATCAAGCCGGTGTTCGTGCTGTTCGACAGCTGCTGGGATCCGAACCCCCAATTGGGGCCGCAGCACCCGCCGATCCCGGGCGTCCACAATTCGGGCTGGGTGCAAGCTCCCGGCGCGGCGCGGCTCGCGGACCGGAGCCAGTATGGCAAGCTGCAGGCCTATGTGAAGGACATCGTCGGCACCTTCGCCAAGGATCGCCGCATCCTCGCTTGGGACGTATGGAACGAGCCGAACAACGGCGGCGGCGGCAACTATCCGGAGACGCCCGACAAGAAGAAGCTCGTCGCCGGCCTGCTCGGCCAGGTGTTCGCCTCCGCGCGCTCGGCCGATCCGGTTCAGCCGCTCACCAGCGGCTTGTGGATCGGCGACCATTGGGACCAGATGGCGACGCTCGATCCCGTGGAGCGCATTCAGGTCAGCCAGTCGGACGTCATGAGCTTCCACGACTACAGCTGGCCGGAGACGTTCGCGCGCCGCGCCCGCCAGATGATGACCTATGGCCGGCCGGTGATCTGCACCGAGTTCATGGCCCGCGGCGCGGGCTCGACCTTCGACGGCTCGCTGCCGATCGGCAAGAAGCTCAACATCGGCATGATCAACTGGGGCTTCGTCGACGGCAAGACGCAGACGCGGCTGCCGTGGGACAGCTGGAAGAAGCCCTATACCTCCGACGAGCCGACCGTTTGGTTCCACGAGGTGCTGCGCGCCGACGGCACGCCGTATCGCGTGGCGGAGACCGACCTGATCCGCCGCTTGGCGAGCGCGCCCAAGGGCGTGGTGCCGCCCTCGCCGCTGCCCTGATCGGCGGGGCAATGCGGACGCGCTCGCTTGCCGCCCTCGCCGCAGCGCTGCTGCTCGCGGGCTCCGGGCTCGCGCGCGAGATCAAGTCGGTGCTGGTCGGCGCCGATCCCTTCGCGCTGGCGGCCGAGGGGAAGCTGTGGATCTATCCGACCGGCGCCGGCGACCGGCTCGACGCCTGGTCGTCGCGGGACAAGCTCCACTGGCGCAAGCGTGACGCCCTGCTGCGCCTGAAGGATATCCGCTGGATCGCGGACGATGGCGCACCTCGCCACTTCTTGTGGGCGCCGGACATGCTGGCGGCCAACGGGCGCTATTATCTCTATTATGCGGTCGGCCCGCAGAACCCGACGCCCAGCCGCGTGGGCGTCGCGCTGTGCGACACCCCGCAGGGCCCCTGCGTAGACAGTGGCAAGCCGCTGCTGACGGGCGGCGACGGGTTCGAGGCGATCGACCCGATGGTGTTCGTGGACCCGCGCTCGGGCCGGCGGCTGCTCTACGCCGGCGGCAGCGCGGGCGCGACGCTGCGCGTGTTCGAGCTTGCGCCCGACCTCCAGACGATCATGCGCGAAGTGCCGGTCGACCAGCCGCCGCTCTTCACCGAGGGCGTGTTCATGCACCAACGGCGCGGCATCTATTACCTGTCGTGGAGCCACGGCCACTGGAACCGCTCCGACTACCAGGTGCTGTACGCGACGGCGCCCTCACCTACGGGCCCGTGGACCTACCGCGGCGTGATCCTCAAGGGGGACACCAGGTTCAAGGGCCCCGGCCATCATGCCTTCGTCCAGGACCCGCGCACCGGCGGCTGGCTGATCGTCTATCACCGCTGGGAGGGGCAGACGGGCGACGGCCCCTATCCGGGCGAGCGCCACATCGCGATCCAGCCGATCCGCTACGGCGCCCACGGCCTGATCCGTCCGATCAGGATGGACTGAGCGGGGCCATCGTCCCTCACCCCTCCCCCACATCCTCGATCAGGTCGAGCACGTCACCGATCAGCCGCCGCATCGCCTGACGTGCCGTGTCGGCATCGCCGACCGTGATCGCATCGCACACGGCGGCATGGTCCGCCAGGCTGGCGCTGCGACCCTTGATACGGTTGGTGAAGCGGATCGAGGTGCGCAGCGCGGTAGCCACCATGTCCCGGAACTGGCCGTAGAAGGGGTTCTTGGATGCACGCAGGATCGCGACGTGGAAGGCGATGTCCGCGTCCAGCGTGTCGTCCATGCCCCGCTCCGCCGCCGCCATCCGCGCAAGTCCCGCCGCGATCGCGCGGCGGTCGTCGTCGCCCCCGAATCGCGCGGCGAGCGCCGCCGCCTCCGGCTCGATCGCGACACGCAGCTGGTTGAACTGGCGCAGGAGATCGACGGAGAACTGCCGCTCGAGCAGCCAGCGCAGCACATCGGTGTCGAACAGATTCCAAGACGACGACGGCTGCACCACCGTGCCCTGCCGCGGGCGGGCACTGAGCAGGCCCTTGGCAGTCAGCATCTTCACCGCCTCGCGCGTGACGGAGCGGCTGACGCCGTGCTGCTTGGCCAGTTCGGCTTCGGTCGGAAATGCCGTCTGGTCGAACCGGCCGACCACGATCGCGCGGCCCAAGCTGTCGAGCATGCCGTGCGTCAGATTGCGGCCGAGTTGGGGGCGTTCGGAAGGATCGTTGCCGAATTCGGTAAGTGCCATCGATATGCCCTTTTGACAGCCGCCGCGCAGCTACCGTCCTTCTTCCCGGCCCTGCCGTGCTGGACAAGCGCTTTATATCAGATAAATCGGCCGCACCGCGGATGAACGATCGGGCGACCAGGCAGCGCAGCGTCACCGGCGGAGAGGAACAACAAGCATGACCCTGTCAGTGATCGACGCCATCGTGGTGCTGCTCTACGCCATCGGCATATTCGGCCTGGCGCAATGGGTGTCGCGGGACAAGCCGGGAGCCGGTCCCAAGAACACGTCCGACTATTTCCTCGCGTCCAAGAACCTGCCCTGGTGGGCGATCGGCGCGTCGCTGATCGCGGCCAACATCTCGGCCGAGCAGATCGTCGGCATGTCGGGCTCGGGCTATGCGATCGGCCTTGCCATCGCATCCTACGAATGGATGGCCGCGCTGACGCTGTTGATCGTCGGCAAGTTCTTTCTGCCGATCTTTCTGCGCAACGAGATCTATACGATGCCGCAGTTCCTTGAGAAAAGGTACGGCACCTCGATCCGCACGCTGATGGCGCTGTTCTGGCTCGCCCTCTACGTGTTCGTGAACCTCACCAGCATCATCTGGCTCGGCTCGATCGCGGTCAACAAGGTGGCGGGCGTCGACCAGACGGTGGCGCTGGTCATCCTCGGCGTCTTCGCGCTGCTCTACCAGATCAAGGGCGGGCTCAAGGCGGTGGCGCTGACCGACATCGTTCAGGTGACGCTGCTGGTGCTCGGCGGCCTGATCGTCGCCGGCCTGACGCTCGGCCAGATCGGCGGCGAGGCGGGTATCGTTGCGGGCTGGCACAAGTTGATCGCCACCGCGCCCGACCATTTCCACATGATCCTGAAACCGGGCGATCCGCACTACATGGACCTGCCGGGCCTGTCCGTGCTGATCGGCGGCATGTGGATCGCCAACCTCAGCTACTGGGGCTTCAACCAGTACATCATCCAGCGCGCGCTCGCGGCCAAGAGCATCGACGAAGCGCAGAAGGGCGTGCTGTTCGCCGCGTTCCTGAAGCTGCTGATGCCGATGATCATCGTGCTGCCGGGCATCGCGGCGCTGATGCTGGCCCCTGGGTTGGCCAAGCCCGATGAAGCCTACCCGACCATGATGCGGCTGCTGCCGACCGGCTTGCTCGGCCTCGTCTTCGCGGCGCTGGTGGCGGCGATCATCGCCTCCACGGCTTCCAAGATCAACTCGATCGCCACCATCTTCACCCTCGATCTCTATGCCAAGTTCCGCCGCGTGCCGACGCAGGCGGAGAACGCCGGCGGCCGTGCCGGCAACGAGGAAGCGGTCGGCCGCGGCGACGAGGAACGCCACCTGGTCCGCGTCGGCCGCATCACCGCCGTGGTCGCGATCGTCATCGCGATCCTCGCCGCACGGCCGCTGATCGGCTCCAGCGAACAGGCGTTCCAATTCATCCAGGAGTTCACCGGCTTCTTCACGCCGGGCATCACCGTGATCTTCCTGATCGGCCTGTTCTGGAAGCGCGCAAACGAGGCCGGCGCGATCACCGCCGCCGTTGCCTCGGTGGTGCTGAGCTACCTCGCCAAGGTGATGCTGCCGACCTTGCCGTTTATGAACCGCATGGGGCTGGTCTTCCTCATCGCGCTCGCGCTCGCCGTCGTGGTGTCGCTGGTCACGCCTGCCCAGCCGGACCGCGACACGATCGAGACGCGCGACGTGCGCTACGCGACGCGGACCGGGTTCAACGTCGGTGCGTTGGGGGTGATACTGATCCTCGTCGCGCTGTACGCGACCTGGTGGTGAGGTATTGATGCGCTTCGGTTCCACCTATCTCGCGGTCGATTGGGGCACCACCAACCGCCGCGTCTTCCTGATCGACAACGGCGCGGTAGTGCGCAGCGAGCGCGACGACCGGGGCGTCACTGCCGTCAAGCCCGGCGAGTTCCCTCAGGAGGCAGCGGGCATCCGCCAGCGCTTCGGCGACCTGCCGATGCTGATGGCGGGCATGGTCGGCTCCACGATCGGCTGGCAGGTCGCACCCTATGTGTCGGCACCCGGTGGCGTCGAGCAGATCGCGGCGAACCTCCTCTGGATCGACGAGCGCAGCGCCATCGTGCCGGGCATCTCGACGGTGGAGGACGGCCGCGCCGACGTGATGCGGGGCGAGGAAGTCCAGCTGCTCGGCGCGGTCGCCGCCGGTTTCACCCCGCCTGACGCGCTGCTCTGCCACCCGGGCACGCACTGCAAATGGGTGACCATGCAGGGCGGCCAGGTCGCCCGCTTCACCACCGCGATGACGGGCGAGCTGTTCGCACTTCTCCGCCAGCACAGCGTCCTCGCCCCGCAGCTCGCCGCCGAGGTGACGCCGAACGCCGCATTCCTCGAAGGCGTCGAGGAAGGCCGCCGGCGCGACCTGGTCGCCTCGCTGTTCGGCATCCGCGCGGCGCGCATGCTCGGCTTGCGTGACGATGCCGCCTCCGCCTCCTTCGCGAGCGGCCTGGTGATCGGCAGCGATGTCGCCGTGCGCGCGTCCCTCGCCCCGAGCGACACCATCTACATCCTTGCCGATCCCCTCCTCGCCCGGCTCTACGGTGCCGCGATCCAGGCGCACGGCCACCGGGCGAAGGTGATTGACGGCCAGGCCGCCTTCATCGCCGGCATCACCGAAATCGGAAAGCACATCGCATGACCCACATTGCCGAGTTCGACGAGGCTTTCGCAAGCTGCTCGCTGGTCGCCATCCTGCGCGGCGTCCGCCCCGACGAGGTGGAGGGAATCGGCGACGCGCTGGTGGACGCCGGCTTCACGCTGATCGAAGTGCCGATGAATTCGCCCGAGCCGCTCGACAGCATCGCCCGCCTTGCGCGCCGCTTCGCCGGTCGCGCAGTGGTCGGCGCGGGCACCGTGCTGAGGTCCGAAGATGTCGAGGCGGTGCGCGCGGCAGGTGGCACCATGATCATCTCGCCCAACGCCAATCCGGCGGTGATCGCCGCCAGCGCCGCCGCGGGGCTCGTTTCGCTCCCCGGCACCTCCACGCCGACGGAGGCGTTCGCCGCGCTCGATGCGGGCGCGACGGCGCTCAAGCTGTTCCCGGCGGAGGGTTCCAGCCCGAACGTACTCAAGGCCATGCTTGCCGTGCTGCCCAAGGGCACGCGCGTGCTGCCGGTCGGCGGCGTCTCCCCCGAGCTGGTGGCGCCCTGGCTCAAGGCGGGCGCAGCGGGCTTCGGCCTCGGCTCCGCGCTGTACAAGCCGGGCATGACGGCCGCGGATGTCGGTGAGCGGGCACGGGCGTTCGTCGCCGCCCTGGCACAAGCGCGAAGCACCTAAACTCGCCATATACGCTGTCGGAACACCGGCGGCACGGGCAATCGTGGGGCGCGTAACCGGTTTTTAGGACCGGCAGCCGATAAGCGCAGGCTACCTATCGGGAAACCTGCGCCCATGTCACGCCTGCCCCTGATCGCGCCCAATCCTCCGCGGCTAAGCGAGCACCTCGCGGACCTGCGCCGCGTCGAGGGGTCGGGCGTGTTCAGCAACAACGGGCCGGAGGTGCGTGCCTTCGAAGCGGAGGTGACCGAGGCCATCTTCGGCAACACCGGCGCGAGCCTCGCCGTCGCCAATGCGACGCTGGGGCTGATGATCGCGATCCGCGACGCGGCGGGGCTCAACCCTGCCCCCGGCACGCTGGCGCTGATGCCGGCGCTGACCTTCGCCGCGACCGCCCAGGCGGCGGACTGGGCGGGACTGACGCCGCTCGTCGCCGACATCGATCCCGACGACTGGAGCCTCGCCGCCGAAACCGAGGAGCGGCTGCTGCGGCAATATGGCCAGCGCATCGGCGTGGTGGTGCCCTATGCCACCTTCGGCAACGCCATCGACCTCGATCGCTATGCCTGGCTGCAGGATCGCTACGGGGTCGGCGTGGTGATCGATGCGGCCTCCTCGCTCGGCACGGTGGACGAGGCGGGCCGCGGCTTCGGCACCGGCGCGCGGTTCGCGACGGTGTTCTCGATGCACGCCACGAAGACCTTCGCGGTCGCGGAAGGCGGGCTGATCCACAGCGCCGACGCCGAGCTGATCGGCCGGCTGCGCGCTATGGCAAACTTCGGCTTCGCCGGCAGCCGCAGCGCGACGCTGCCCGGCCTCAACGCCAAGCTGCCCGAGGTGCTGGCGGTGATGGCCCGCGCCAAGCTCGCCGACATCGAGGCGGTGTGCGCCCACCGCGCCGCGATCGAAGCGGCCTATCGGGAAGCGCTGTCCGGCTTCACGCTGCAAGCAGTGCGTGGGCAGCGCCGGGCGATGCAGTTCATGCCCGTGCTGCTGCCGCCGCACCTGGCGCCGCATCGCGAGGCGATCGCGGCCACCATGAGCGAGCAGGAGATCGGCACCGGCACATATTTCAGTCCGCACCTGGGCGAGCAGCCCTGGATCCGCGCCACCGCGATGATCGAGCCCACTCCGGTCGCGGACCGAATTGCCGGCGCGATGCTGTCGCTGCCGATCACCGACGCCATGACGACCGACGATGCGGCCCACGTCGCCGAGGCGCTGATGCGCGCGTGCAAGCGCGTCGATCGCGCCAAGTCGGTGCCGGCGCGCCCCGCGTTGCCGCCGGTCGCCTCCACCGTGGTGGTCGGCGGCGGCCCCGCCGGGACGGCGTTGCTCAACGCCGCCACCAAGCGCGGCCTGCTGCCGGCGTTCGCGCAGGACTTGGTGATGGTGGAGCGCGACGGCGGTGTTGGCGGTGGCCGGCTGGGCCGATACGCGATCAGCTCGGATTCCACCGCGACGACCTTTCTCACCGCAGTCAAGGACAACGCTCATCCCGAGCTGGCGGCGCTGGTCAATCATCCGGCCGGCCGGGCGGTGCGGAGCTACCCAGATACGCAGGGCGTGCCGCTGGTCCATGTCGGGCCGCTGCTGCGCGTCACCGGCGAGCGGCTGGCGGAGCTGACGCGCGCGCATGGCGGCCATGTGCTCACCGGCCACGAGGTGCTGGCAGTCCGGCGCAGCGGCGACGGGCTGTGGCACGTGCGCATCAAACGGCTGGCGGATGGCCATGAGTTCGACCAGCTCGCCCGCAACGTCGTCATCGCCACAGGTGGCCATCAGCCGCTCGATCGCCTCGCTGTCCAGCAGGTCGCGGGCGCCTCGCTCGCCGATCTGGCCGGCGACCGCCTGCTACAGTCGGACGACGTGCTGACGCTTGGCGGCTTCGAGAAGGTCGCCGATTTGCTCGCGGGCAAGCGAAACCCCAGAATCGCGGTGATCGGCGGCTCCACCAGCGCGCTCACTACGGTGGCACTGCTGCTCAGGAGCCGGCCTACGCGGGCGCTGCCGCTCGGCGCGGACAGCATCACCCTGCTCCACCGCCGCCCGCTGCGTCCCTTCTACCACTCAGTCGAGGCCGCACACGCCGAAGGCTTCACCGATTTCGGTCCCGACGACATCTGCCCGGTGTCCGGCTTCGTCTACCGGCTCGCCGGATTCCGGCTGGAAGCGCGCGACCTTGTGCTGCGGATGCTCGGCATCGACGGCCGCGTGCCCGATCCGCGCGTGGCGCTTCACCGCATCACCGGCGATTCCGACCCTGAGGCGCAGGCGATCGTGCGCGGTGCCGACCTGGTGATCGCGGCCTTCGGCTATCGCCCCTTCGCCCTGCCCGTTGCGGAGGCGGACGGCGCTCAGCTCCCGCTTGCGGCGAGCGCGGGCCAATCGATGGTCGACGGCCACTGCCGCGTGCTCGATGCGACCGGTGCGCCGATCCCCGGCCTTTTTGGCATCGGTCTTGCCGCCGGCTTCGCGCCGTGGGGTCCGCTCGGCGGCGAGGCGAGCTTCCGCGGTCAGGCCAATGGGCTGTGGCTGTGGCAGAACGACGTCGGACTGATGATCGTGGAAGGCGTGCTCGGCGAGGAAGCACGAGCCGCCGCGTGACCGCCCCTACCGTCAGCGTCATCATCCCGGCGTACAACGGCGCCGCCCTGATCGGCGAAACGCTTGCGAGCCTCGGCGCCCAGACGCTGGCCGACTGGGAGGCGATCGTCGTCGATGACGTATCGAGCGACGCCACCCGCGAGGTGGTCGCCGCATGGCCCGACGCGCGCGTGCGCCTGCTGTGCAACGAACGGAACAGCGGCCCCGTCCGCACCCGCAACCGCGCCGCCGCGGAAGCAGGCGGCCGCTACATCGCGGCGCTCGACCAGGACGACCTGTGCCTGCCCGATCGCTTCGCGCGTCAGGTCGCGTTCCTGGACGCGAACCCGGCGGTCGCGCTGCTCGGCACCGCCGCCGACTTCCTGTGCGAGGGCGTGGTCGGGCCGTCGAGCTACGCGCCCGTGACCACGCCGGCGCTGCTCGCCTGGCTGACGCAGATCGAGAACCCGATCGTCTGGTCCACGGTGATGGTGCGTGCCGAGGTGACGCGCGCGCTCCAACCCTTCACCCGGCCCGAGATCCTCTATGCGGAAGATTTCGACCTCTACCACCGCGTCCAGGCGCTCGGCGCCATCGCCCGCCTCGACGAACCGCTGCTCCATTACCGCCAGCATTCCGGCGGCGCGTCGAAGCGCTTCACCGACACCATGCGCACAAGCGCGATGCGCGTGCTGGCGGACGCGCATGAACCCCTGTTCGGCGACCGCACGGCCGAGATCGCGCGCCTGCTCGTGCTCCACAACATGGGTGGCGAGCCGGTGCCCGATCGCGCAACGCTGGTGACGCTCGGCGAGGCGTTCGGCGCAATCCAGGCGCGCTTCCTGCGGGATCACCCGGTCAGCCGCGAAGACCGCAAGCTCATCCGCTGGGAAACCGCACAGCGCTGGGGACGGATCGGCCGCACCGCCCTGCGCAGCGGCACGCTGGGACTGCCGGATGTGCTTGCGGTGCGCCCCGACCATCTCGGCCTCGGCTATGCAGGGCTCGACGCCTTGCTCTGGTCGGGGGCGATCGGTGGCACGCGCCGGGCGACCGGGCGCACCGCCGGGCGTTGACCTTTGCGGGCGCCCCCGTAGGGCTGCACCATGGCATTCCTTCTCGCGATCGAAGGCGCGGACGGCGCCGGCAAGGCAACGGCGGCGGCGGCCGTGGTGGCCGCCTTCGCCGAACGCGGCCTGCGCGCGACGGTGGTATCGTTTCCGCGCTATACCGCGACGACAGGGGGCCACGCGCTGGGCGACTACCTCGCCGGACGGCTGCCGGTGCCCACTTCGCCGCAGGCGGCGGCGGTGCTCTACGCGCTCGACCGGTTCGAATCGCGCGGATTCCTGGACGAGGCCGCCGCGGCGCACGACGTGGTGGTGTTCGACCGCTACATCGCCTCCAACATCGTCTATCAGGCAGCCAAGGTCGAGGCCGGGGAAGCCGCCGCGCTGATGAGCTGGATCGTCGCGCTGGAAACCGCGCAGTTCGGCCTGCCCCTGCCCGACCTCAACGTCTATCTCCACACCCCGCTCGCCGTCGCGCGGGAGCGGATCGCGCTCAAAACCAGGCGCAGCTACACCGATCGCACCTTTGACGAGAACGAGGCGGACGACGCGCTGCAACTGAGGGTGCGCGAGGGCTATGCCGCGCTCGCGGCCGGGCCGCTGCTGGGCCAGTGGCGCACGGTCCCGACGGTCGATGGCCCGGCTTCGCGGGCTCCCGCAGCCATCGCCACCGAAATCGTCGACGACGCCCTGCCGCTGATCGCGTGAGCGTCGCCGCCTTTCGCGCCGAGCTGCTGAGCGTCCCGGAGGACCCGCGCCTTGCCGGCGACGCTGCGGTGCGCCACCATCGCGACGGGCTGCTGGTGGTGGAGGACGGCATCGTCGCCGCGTTCGGCGACCATGCCGCACTCGCGCCGCGCTACCCCGGGGTCGAGGTGCGGCACTTTCCCGGCAAGCTCATCGTCCCCGGCTTCGTCGACGCGCACGTGCACTACCCCCAGCTCGACCGGGTGGCGGCGCACGGCGAACAGCTGCTGAGCTGGCTCGACCGCCACATCTTCCCCGAGGAGCGGCGCTTCGCCGACCGAGCCCATGCCGACGGGGTCGCCGCGTTCTTCCTCGACGAGCTGCTGCGCAACGGCACCACCAGCGCGCTGGTGTTCGCAACGGTGCACGCGGCCAGCGTCGATGCGCTGTTCGAGGCGGCACTGGCGCGCAACATGCGCGTCATCTCGGGCAAGGTGCTGATGGACGAAGGTCCGGAGGGCTTGCGCGACACGGTGGCGAGCGGCCGCGCCGACACGGAAGCGCTGATCGCGCGGTGGCGCGGCCGTGGCCGGCTCGGCTATGCGGTGACGCCGCGTTTCGCGCTCACCTCGTCCGACGCACAGCTGGAGGATGCGGGCGCGCTGGTCGCCGCCCACGCAGACGTGCTGATGCACACGCACCTGTCGGAGAACACGGGCGAAATCGCCGCGGTGGCGCAGCGCTTTCCGCATGCCGCCGATTACCTCGACGTCTACGACCGCTTCGGGCTGGTCGGCCCGCGATCGGTGTTCGCGCACACCATCCACGTCGAGGAGCGCGCGCTCGCCCGCCTGGCGCAGGCCGGCAGCGGCGTTGCCTTCTGCCCCACCTCCAACCTTTTCCTCGGCTCCGGATTGTTCGACATCGATCAGCTCGATGGGCACGGGGTGCCGGCCGGCCTCGGCAGCGACATCGGCGCCGGCACCAGCTTCTCGCTGCTCGCGACGATGGGCGAGGCCTACAAGGTCAGCCAGATGCGCGGCCACCGGCTCGACCCGTTGCGCGCGCTGCACCTTGCCACCGCCGGCGGCGCCCAAGTGATGGGCATCGGCGCTCGCGTAGGCGGGCTGCAACCGGGGCAGGAAGCCGACTTCGTGGTGCTCGATCCCGCGGCGACCCCGCTGCTCGCGCGCCGCGCGAGCGGCGCTGCGCTGATCGAGACGCTGTTCGCGCTCCAGATCCTCGGCGACGATCGCGCGGTCGCGCACACCTATTTGGCGGGCACCTGCGCCTGGTCGCGCGACGGCACCATGGAAGCGACACCATGTACGACGCGCTGATCTTCACCCCCGACGAGGTGGACCTCACCCGTTCACCGCTGCGGGGAGGCATCGCGGAGCCGACGTATGTGCTCGGCGCCTTCAACCCCGGCCTCACACGGCTGCCGAACGGCAACCTGCTGCTGATGGTCCGCGTCGCCGAGGCGCTGAGCGAGCCGGTCAGCGACGGTGCGGTCCGCGCGATCCGCTGGACGCCGGCCGGTTACGTCCTCGATCGGCACCGTCTGGACGGGGTCGACGCCACCGACCCGCGCTTCTTCGTGCTACGCGGTGCCAGCAACCGGCTCCTCGGGCTAACCTCGCTCTCCTGGCTGCTGCCGGTGGAGCTGTCGCCAGACGGCACGCAGGTGCTCGCAACTCACTACGGCAAGGCGATCGAGCCGGCCGCCTCCTACCAGAGCTACGGCATCGAAGACCCGCGGATCAGCCGGGTCGGCGACACCTGGTACATGACCACCTGCTCGGTCAGCCCCGAACGGCATTGCACGACGCTCTACTCTTCCACCAACGGGATCGACTATCAGCTCCAGGGCATCGTCCTCGACCATCAGAACAAGGACATGGTCCTGTTCGAGGGGCTGGTCGGCGGCCGCTTCACCGCGCTCACCCGCCCGCTCGGCGAGAACTATTTTGCGTACCCCGCCGACAGTCCCTGGGCCGGCGGGCCGTCGATCAACCTCGCCACCTCACCCGATGCGCTGCACTGGCGGCCACTCCCCTCGCCCGGCATCAGTGCCCGCAAGGGTTCGCCTGGCGCGATGAAGGTCGGCGGCGGCAGCCAGCCGATCCTCACCGATGCCGGCTGGCTGCTCATCTACCACGGCGTCGAGCAGCGCGACGCCGTGGGCGTCTACCGCAGCTTCTGGGCGCTGCTCGACCGAGACGATCCCGGACGTATCCTCCGCCTCGAGGACGAGACGCCGCTGCTCGAAGCGAACCCGGCGCTGACGGCCCCGATCGCGCACCAGATGTACCTGCCGACGCCGGTGGTCTTCACGACCGGCCTGGTCGACGGGGGCGACCGCTACATCGTCGCGAGCGGCGAGGCGGACCTCGCCTGCCGCATCACTCACGTGCCGAAGTCGCTGTTCGCCTGATCAGGCGTCGAGCAACGCCTTGAGCGGCGTCGCAGCGTCCGCGAGCCTCGCCGGATCGATCGCCGCCCGCGCCATCACCAGCGCGCGCCCCTGGACATAGTCCTTGGTCGCGTTGACGCAGTCCAGCGCAATCACGCGACCCCCCTTCAGGTACACCAGCGAGAAGCTGCGCCGCGCAGGGCCGCCGCGCTGGACGATCGCGTCATGCCCGGTGGACAGCCCTACCGTCTGCAACTTCAGGTCATACTGGTTGGACCAGAACCACGGCACCGCGTGGTACGGCTCCTCGCTGCCGGTCAGCAGCTTGGCGACGGTGACCGCCTGGTCGTTGGCGTTCTGCACCGATTCGAGCCGGATCGTCGCGCCGTCGGCAAAGGCGTTGGCGTGGGCCGCACAGTCGCCGACAGCGAACACGTCCGGCAATGTCGTCCGGCACAGCGCGTCGACAGTCACGCCGTTGCCGCCCGCCGCGCCCGCCGCGATCAGCGGCTCGACCGCAGGCACGATGCCGATGCCGACGATCACCATCTCGCATGGCAGCACCGCGCCGTCAGCGAGCCGAACGCCGCACGCCGCGCCGTCCCGCTCCTCGATACACGCGACCGTCACTCCCAGCCGCACGTCGACGCCGTGCGCCCGGTGCTCCGCCTCATAAAAGCGCGACAAGGGCTCACCCGCGACTCGCGCCAGCACGCGATCCTGCGCCTCCAGCACCGTCACCGTTTGACCGAGCTTGGCCAGAACCGCCGCCGCCTCCAGCCCGATATAGCCTCCGCCCACCACGACCACGCGGGTGACGGCGGGCAGCTCGGCCATCAGCTGGTCGACATCGGCACGGGTGCGCACCGCATGAACACCCTTCAGGTCGTGCCCCGCGCAGGCGAGCCGCCGCGGCCGGCCCCCGGCAGCCCAGATCAGCGAGCGGTAACCGAGCGCCCCGCCCCCGGCGAGCGTCACCCCATGCGCCTCCGCATCCACGCTCTGCACGGCTTTGCCGAGCAGCATGGCGATCCCGCGCTCTTCCCAGAAGCCCGGCGGCCGGATCAGGATACGCTCAAACGGCTTGTCGCCGGCCAGATACTCCTTGGACAAGGGTGGCCGCTCGTACGGCAGTTCGGGCTCGTCGCCGACCAGCCCGATCGTTCCGCTAAATCCGCGCTGCCGAAGCGCGATGGCCGCCTGCGCCCCGGCATGGCCGGCGCCGACGATCAGCACATCGTACCTGTCGCTCATGCGATCAGTAGATCACCACCGAACGAATGCTCTCGCCCGCGTGCATCAGGTCGAACCCCTTGTTGATCTCGTCGAGGCTCAGCCGGTGCGTGATCATGGGATCGATCTCGATCTTGCCCGTCATGTACCAGTCGACGATCTTGGGCGTGTCGGTACGGCCGCGCGCGCCGCCGAACGCCGTGCCCTTCCACACCCGCCCGGTGACGAGCTGGAAGGGGCGCGTCGCGATCTCCTTGCCGGCTTCGGCGACGCCGATGATGATGCTCTCGCCCCAGCCGCGGTGGCAGCATTCCAGTGCCTGCCGCATCACATCGGTATTGCCGGTGCAGTCGAAGCTGTAATCCGCGCCGCCGTCGGTGAGCGCCACGATGTGCTGCACGACGTCTCCCACATCCCGCGGGTTGACGAAGTCGGTCATCCCGAACCGCCGTCCCCATTCCTCCCGATCCGGATTGATGTCGACGCCGACGATCCGCCCCGCGCCTGCCAGCCGCGCGCCCTGGATGACGTTGAGCCCGATCCCGCCGAGCCCGAACACCACCACCGTCGCGCCGACCTCGACCTTGGCGGTGTTGACCACCGCGCCCACGCCGGTGGTGACGCCGCACCCGACATAACAGCTGGTATCGAACGGCGCGTCCTCACGGATCTTCGCCACCGCGATCTCCGGCAGCACGGTGAAGTTCGAGAAGGTCGAGCAGCCCATGTAATGGAAGATCGGCTGCCCCTTGTAGCTTAAGCGCGTGGTGCCGTCGGGCATCAGCCCCTTGCCCTGGGTAGCGCGGATCGCGGTGCACAGGTTGGTCTTCTGGCTGAGGCACGACTTACACTGGCGGCATTCGGGGGTGTAGAGCGGGATCACATGGTCGCCGACCGCGACGGAGGTGACGCCCGCGCCCACCTCACGCACCACGCCCGCGCCCTCATGGCCCAGCACGGACGGGAACAGCCCCTCACTGTCCAACCCGTCGAGCGTGTAGGCGTCGGTGTGGCAGATGCCCGTGGCCATGATCTCGACCAGCACCTCGCCGGCCTTTGGCCCTTCGAGGTCGAGTTCGACGATCTCCAGCGGCTTCTTGGCCTCGAACGCGACGGCGGCACGGGTCTTCATGGGGCATACTCCAGTTGCCGCTCCCTTCGCCAAGACGCGCGACCTTTGCAAGGGAGGCGGGCCGCCTGCTAAGGGGCCGCGCATGCTCAATCTTTCCGACATCACCGTCCGCCTCGGCGGGCGCACGATCCTCGACGGCGCCACCGCCTCGCTGCCGCCGCGCAGCCGCGTCGGGCTGATCGGCCGCAACGGTGCCGGCAAATCGACGCTGGTGCGCGTCATCGCGGGCATGCTGGAGCCCGACACCGGCACCGCCGAGATGCCGCGCGGCGCGCGCCTCGGCTATATCGCGCAGGAGGCCCCCGGCGGCACCGCCACCCCGTTCGAAACCGTCCTCGCCGCCGACGAGGAACGCACCGCGCTGCTCGCCGAATCGGAGAATTACGACGACCTCGACCGCCTCGCTGAGGTTCACGAACGCCTCAACGCCATCGACGCCCACGCCGCCCCCGCCCGCGCCGCGCGCATCCTCGTCGGCCTCGGCTTCGACGAGGAGATGCAGCAGCGCCCGCTGGAGAGTTTCTCCGGCGGCTGGCGGATGCGCGTCGCGCTGGCTGCGCTGCTCTTCTCCGGCCCCGAACTGCTGCTCCTCGACGAGCCCTCGAACCACCTCGACCTCGAAGCGGTGCTGTGGCTGGAGAACTTCCTCCAGACCTACAACGCCACCATCGTCGTGGTCAGCCACGAGCGCGACTTCCTCAACAACGTCGTCGACCACATCCTCCACCTCGAACGCGGCAAGCTGACGCTTTACCCCGGCGGCTACGACGCGTTCGAGCGCCAGCGCGCCGAGCGCCAGGCGCAGATCGCCTCCGCCCGCGCCAAGCAGCAGGCCGAGCGCGAGAAGCTCCAGGATTACGTCGCCCGCAACTCCGCCCGTGCCTCCACCGCCAAGCAGGCGCAGTCGCGCGCCAAGGCGCTCGCCCGCATGCAGCCGATCGCCGAACTGCTCGACGATCCGTCGCTCTCCTTCGGCTTCCCAGACCCCGACGAGCTGCGCCCGCCGCTCATCACGCTCGATCTCGCCAGCGTCGGGTATGACCAGACGCCGATCCTCAAGCGGCTCAACCTTCGCATCGACCCCGACGAGCGCGTCGCGCTGCTGGGGCGCAACGGCAACGGCAAGACCACGCTTGCCCGCCTGCTCGCCGCGCAACTGACGCCGATGGAAGGGCAGATGACGGCCAGCGGCCGCATGCGCGTCGGCTATTTCACCCAGTATCAGGTAGAGGAACTCGACCGCGACGACACCCCGCTCGAGCATATGGGCCGCCAGATGAAGGGCGCCTCGCCCTCCGCCGTTCGCGCCCAGCTCGGCCGCTTCGGCTTCCAGGGCGACAAGGCCACCACCAAGGTCGCCAAGCTCTCCGGCGGCGAGCGCGCCCGCCTCGCGCTGGCGCTGATCACCCGCGACGCGCCCCACCTGCTGATCCTGGACGAGCCGACCAACCACCTCGACGTCGACGCGCGCGAGGCGTTAATTCAGGCCTTGAACGGCTATTCGGGCGCGGTGGTGATCGTCAGCCACGACCGCCACATGCTGGAGATGACCGCCGACCGGCTGGTGCTGGTCGACAACGGCACCGCGCAGGAGTTCGACGGTAGCCTGGACGACTATATCGCCTTCATCCTCTCCGGCGAGACCGGCGGCATGACGAAGGCCGAGGCCAAGGCCAGCCGCAAGGACGCGAAGCGCAAGGAGGCCGAGCAACGCGAACAGGGCCAGGCGCTGCGCAAGCGCGCCAGGGACGCCGAAGCGCAGCTCGCCAAGCTCAACGAGCAACGCAGCGCGATCGACCGCGCCATGTTCGATTCCGCGACGGCCGAGCCTGCGCTGTCCAACCTCACCATGGGCGAGCTGATGAAACGCCGCGCGAGCCTCCAAGAGCAGATCGAAACGGCCGAGGCGGCGTGGCTGGAGGTCAACGAAGCGCTGGAACTGCTCGCCGCCTGACCTGTCTCCGGCGCCGCGCCTGCCGGAAGGAATGCCCGCCGGCCGCAATCGAGGACCATGTTTGCAAACGCCACTTCACCAAGCCGTGATGCGACCGATGGCGCTGATCATCATGGGCGTCGCCGGCTGCGGCAAGTCGACGCTGGCGGCGTCCCTCGCCCGCACTCTCTCCTGCCGCTTCTTCGAAGGGGACGATTTCCATTCGGCGGAGGCCATCGCCAAGATGCGCGCCGGCCAGCCGCTCGGCGACGACGACCGCTGGCCGTGGCTAGATCGGCTCGGCACCGCGACGGGCGAGGCGGTGGCGGCCTCGCTGTGGCTTCCTGTTCGGCGCTGCGCCGCTCCTACCCCACCGACTGGTGCAGGCGATCGGCGCGCCGACCCGCTTCGTGCTGCTCGACGCCCCGCGCGAAGACCTGCAGCGCCGTCTCGCCAGCCGCCGTCACCACTACATGCCGCCGAGCCTGCTCGACAGCCAGCTCGCCACGCTGGAGCGCCCCGGTGCGGACGAATACGCGACGGTGCTGGACGCGACCGCGCCCGTCGCCACGCTCAGCCGCGACGTGCTCGCCTGGCTGGCCGGATCGGGAGGTCCCGCGCAAGCTGGCGGAGGATGAGGCACCTGTCCCTCGCGGGGATGGTCGCGCCAGCGGTGTCGACGCGTGCCGGCGCCGCGAAGGCAGCAGCGATCCCGTGCGCATGATCCCGTCCGCGCGTAAGCTACGCGCTCATCGTTCCGGCGCCACCACCGCCTCTCCGCTCGGCGCCAGCGTCATCATCGGGCGCGTCGCGCCGGCATAAGGCCGCCATTGCGGCAGGCCGCCCCCGTTCGGATCGCCGGTCTTGACGAAGTTGACGAGGTAGCGGCTCATCACGCCTGCGGCCGCCCGGTCCCTGGCCGTGGTCTGCGCGCCGTATTTCACCGCGGCGGTGTTGAAGAAATACGGAATGTCGCTGGCGTGCGACGCACCGCGGGTTTCGGGCGTGCGCACCGAATCCGCCACATAGCCGAACCGGTAATAGAACACCGGCACACCCTTGGCCGAGAGCAGCCCGGCGAGGTCGCGCGCGCCCGTGATCATCGGCCCCGTCGCGCCACCGATGTCGTCGCTGGTGGCGCCGATCATCACCGGCACGTGCACGAAGCGGCCCGCGCGATACGCCTCCAGGCTGTCGACGATCGTCTTTCCGTCCGGAACCGGGCCGACATAGGTGGGCTCGCCCGACGCCTTCGGCGCCATGGCCGCGAGGTTGAGACCGTCGATGATCTCGTCCCCGCTCAAGGCCCGGAGCTTGGCCACGGCGCGGGGATCATCGGGCGCGATGCCCTTGGTGCGCGCAAACGCGGCTCCCGCCGCCTCGGCGGTAGCGAGCGACGCCCCGTTAGACGACGCCGTACCGCCCGACTGGATCACCGCACCCCGGAACAGCCCGGCTGCGGCGGGTGAGGTGACCAGCGCATGCACCGACATGCCACCCGCGCTCTCGCCGACGATCGTGACGGCGCGCGGATCACCACCGAACGCGGCGATGTTGCGCTTCACCCAGCGCAGCGCGGCGAGCTGGTCCATGTAGCCGTAATCGGCGAGCTGCCCGGAATCGGGGTTCGCGGCCGTGAGCTGCGGGTGGGCGAAGGTGCCGAACCGCCCGAGCCGATAATTGAAGCTCACCACCACGATGCCCTGCCGCGCGAGCTCCGCACCGGAATAGGTGGGCGGCGACGATCCGCCGTTCACGAAGCCGCCGCCGTAGATCCATACCATCACCGGTAACTTGCGGGAGCCGCCCGCCGGCCGCCACACGTTGGCGTACAGGCAGTCCTCGGCCGGCGCGGTGCCGAGCGGGGCGGCATCGCTGGGGAACGGCAGCTGCATGCAATCGGCCGCATAGCGCGTGGCATCGCGTGTGCCCGACCACCGCGCGGCAGGCTGCGGCGCCCGCCAGCGCAGCGGCCCGACCGGCGGCGCCGCAAAGGGGATGCCCTTGAACGCCTCGACTCCCTCCGTCGTGAAGCCCCTCAGCGCACCCGTATCGACCCGCGCGACGGGCGCCGGGACCTCCGCCGAAGCACCGGCCGGGCTCGCTGCCGTCAGGACCACGCCAGCCAGCAGTAAAATGGGGGAAAAGGACGCCATGCCACCTCCGGAAAAACGAACCGCGCCCGCGCGCGCCGCTCCTCAATGGCACGGCCGCGCCGCGTCCAGCAATGCGGCCGTAGTCGTAGTCTCCGAGCGAGCGCCTACGGCCGAGGGTCGGCGAGCCCGCCGCCGAGCGAGCGGTAGAGTTCCACCAGATTGCTCTGCCGCGCCAGTCGCGTCGCGACCAGGTCCTGCTGCGCGGCATAGGCGGTGCGCTGCGCGTCCAGCGATACCAGGAACGAGTCCACACCCGCCCGATAGCGCGCGTCGGACAGCCGCGCCGCCACGCTCGCCGCATTGGCGCGCCGCGTTCGCGCGTCGAGCTGCTCGTCCACCGTGCCGCGCTCCGCGAGCGCATCGGCGACCTCGCGGAAGGCGGTCTGCACCGTGCGCTCGTAGCTCGCGGCAGCGGCCTGCTGGCTGGCGCGCGCATATTGCAGGTTGCCGCGATTGCGCCCGAAGTCGAAGATCGGCAGCGTCGCCTGCGGCCCGACCGTCCACGTTCCTGAGCCACCGCCGAACAGCCCGCCAAGCGAGGTGCTGAGCGTGCCCAGTGCCGCGGTCAGCGAGATGGTGGGAAAGAACGCCGCGCGCGCCGCGCCGATGTTGGCGTTCTGCGCGATGAGCTGGTGCTCGGCCTGGAGCACGTCGGGGCGCCTGAGCAGGATCTCGGAGCTGAGGTTGCCGGGCAGCGCGGGCAAGCTGTAGTCCGCCGTACCCAGGCCGCTCGGCAGCAGGTCCGGCGTGACGGTGGTGCCGACCAGCAGGTTGAGCGCGTTCTGATCCTGCGCGATCTGGGTGGTCAGCGCGGCGATGTCGTTGCGCGCCGCCTCGAACCCGGTTTCCGCCTGCCGCGCTTCCAGCTCGGAAGCGACGCCGATGCGGAACTGCGCGCGCGTGAGCTGCAACGACTGGCGGAAGCTTTCCAGCGTGTTGCGGGCGATCGCCAGCCGATCCTGGTCGGACGCCATCGTCAGATAGGCGGAGGCGATCTCGGCGACCAGGCTGATCCGCGCCGAGCGCTGCGCTTCCTCGCTCGCGAAATACTGTTCCTGCTGCGCGCGGGTGAGGTTGCGGACGCGGCCGAACAGGTCGAGCTCGAACGCCGACACGCCAAGGCCGAGCTGGAAGAGGCCAACGTCGCGGTCGGCGCCGACCAGGCCAGTAGTGCCGGTGCCGACGCCCGTCCCGGTGCCGACACCTGTCCCGATGCCGCCGGTGCCACCCGCACCTGTTCCAGTGCCAGTGCCCGTTCCTGTCCCTACGCCCGTACCGCTTCCGGTTGTGCCGCCGCTCGCAGCCGAAATGCCGCTGGCGGTGCTACGGGTATAGGCCGCAGAGGCGGAGGCGCCGACGGTGGGCAACAGGTCCGCGCGCTGCACCCGATAGAGCGCGCGCGCCTGCAACACATTCGCGGCGGCGACGCGCAGGTCCCGGTTGTTGGCGAGCCCCAGCTCGATCGTCTGGCGCAGCTTGGGATCAAGAAAGAAATCGCGCCAGCCGATCGCGGTGACGTCGGGCGCGTCGGTCGGGGCGGCGGGATACGGGCCGCCCTGCGGCAGGCCGACCGGCACTTCGCCGACCGGACGCACGTAATGCGGCGCGAAGTTGCAGCCGGCGAGCAGCGTGGTCCCTGCGAGCAGGGCGAGAACGGAACGCGTCATGGCTCAGGCCCCCTGCGGCGCTGGATGTGGCAAGCCGCCCGCGTCGGGCGTGATGTCGCCGAGCCCCGCCGGGTTGTCCTGCACGTGGCTCTTGAACAGGCGCATGACCACCACGAAGAACATCGGCACGAAGAAGATCGCCAGCACCGTCGCCGACAGCATGCCGCCTACCACCGCGCGGCCGATCGCGTTCTGGCCGCCGGCACCGGCGCCGTTGGCGATCGCCAGCGGGAACACGCCGAAGATGAAGGCCAGACTGGTCATCAGGATGGGACGAAGCCGCAGCTTGGCCGCCTCCACCGCCGCGTCGAACGCGTTCATGCCTTCCCGCATCCTCTCCTCCGCGAACTCCACGATCAGGATCGCGTTCTTTGCCGACACGCCGATCGTGGTGATCAGGCCGACCTGGAGGTAGATATCGTTGTTGAGCCCGGTCAGCATCGCCGCCAGCAGCGCGCCGACAACGCCCAGCGGCACCACCAGCATCACCGAGATCGGCACCGACCAGCTCTCATACAGAGCCGCGAGGCACAGAAAGACGATCAGCAGCGACAGCCCATAGAGCGCCGGCGCCTGCCCGCCCGACAGCTGCTCCTCGTAGCTGAGACCGGTCCAGTCGAGCCGCGTGCCCGGCGGAAGCTTGGCCTGCATGTCCTGCATCGCCTTCATCGCGGCGCCAGACGCGACACCCGGGGCGGGCTGGCCGAGAATCTCCATCGACGGCTGGCCGTTGTAGCGGGTCAGCTGCATCGGTCCCTGCCGCCAGGAAACATTCGAAAAGGCGGTGAACGGCGCCATGGTGCCGCTCGCACCGCGCACATACAGGTCGCCGATGTCTTCGGGCGCCATGCGATAGGGCGCGTCGGCCTGAATATAGACGCGCTTGACGCGGCCACGGTCGATGAAGTCGTTGACGTACGCGCCGCCCCAGGCGGTCGCGATGGTACTGTTCACCGTCCCCAGGTCGAGTCCCAGCGCACGTGCCTTGTCCTGGTCGACTTCGACCTTGAGCTGCGGCGCGTCGTCGAGCGCGTTGGGACGCACGCCGACCAGCGCCTTGTTCTGGGACGCCATGCCAAGGAGCTGGTTGCGTGCGGCGAGCAGCCTCTCGTGACCGATCCCGCCTTCGTCGACGAGCTGGAGGTCGAAGCCGGTGGCATTGCCCAGTTCCTGCACCGACGGCGGGATCACCGCGAAGATGAGGCCGTCCTTGTACTGCGCAAAGGTGCCCATGGCGCGGCCGATGATCGTCTGCGCCTTGTTCTGGGCGCCCGGCCGGTCCTTCCACTCCTTCATAGGAATGAAGGCGATGCCGCTGTTCTGGCCGGTACCGGCAAAGCTGAAGCCGTTCACCGTGTAGACGCCGCGGATCGCGCTACCGGCATCCTTCAGGAAATGGTCGCGAACGAGGTCCAGGCCCTTCTGCGTGCGCGCGGTGGTGGCACCCGCAGGCCCCTGCACCAGGGCGATCATCACGCCCTGGTCCTCGTCGGGCAGGAATCCGGTCGGCAGCCGCATGAACAGCAGCGTCATGCCAGCGAGGATCAGCGCATAAGCGACCAGCGATCGCCCCCAGCGGCTGGCGGTGGATCGTACCCCACGTTCGTAGCGGGTGCGGCCGCGGTCGAACCGGTCGTTGAACCAGCGGAAGAACCGCGCCAGCGGGCCGTTGCCCTCATGCTTGGTCGGATCGTGCGGCTTGAGGATGGTCGCACACAGCGCCGGCGTCAGCACCAGTGCGACGGCGATCGACAGCACCATGGCGGACACGATCGTGATTGAGAACTGGCGGTAGATGACGCCGGTGGAGCCGCCGAAGAACGCCATCGGCAGGAACACCGCCGACAGCACCAGCGCGATGCCGATCAGCGCGCCGGTGATCTCCTCCATCGACTTGCGCGCCGCTTCCTTGGGCGTCAGGTTCTCCGTGGTGATAAGTCGCTCGACGTTCTCGACGACCACGATCGCGTCGTCGACCAGCAGACCGATCGCCAGCACCATGCCGAACAAGGTCAGCGTGTTGATCGAATAGCCGAACAGCGCCAGCACCGCGAACGTGCCGGTCAGCACCACCGGCACCGCAATTGTCGGGATCAGCGTGGCGCGAAAGTTCTGCAGGAACAGGAACATCACCAGGAAGACGAGCACCACCGCCTCGACCAGCGTCTCGATCACCTGCTCGATCGAGAGGCGCACGAAGGGCGAGGTGTCGTAGGGGAAGATCACCTTGACGTCGGGCGGGAACTGCTTGGCCAGCTCGGTGACCCGCTCCTTCACCGCCACCACCGTGTTGAGCGCGTTGGCACCCGGGGCGAGCTTGACGGCGATTCCCGACGCGGGCTTGCCGTTCCACTGCGCGGTGAAGCCATAATTCTCGGCCCCGATCGCGACCCGCGCGACGTCGCCGAGACGCACCACCGATCCGTTGGTGCCGCTCTTCAATCGGATTTGTGCGAACTGCTCGGGCGAGGTCAGCCGCGACGACACCGACACAGTTGCGTTGAGCATCTGCTCCTTGGGTGCGGGTTGTGCGCCGATCTGGCCGGCCGAAACCTGCGCATTCTGGGCGGTCACCGCGGCGGTGACGTCCGCCATGGTCAGCTGAAAGTTATTGAGCTTCAGCGGGTCGACCCAGATACGCATCGCATATTGCGAGCCGAAAAGCTGGGTGTCGCCCACGCCGGTGACGCGCGACAGCGGGTCCTGGATCTTGGAGGCGACGATATCGGCGAGATCGTCGGCGTCATGCTGGCCGGTTTCCGAATACAGCCCGACGAACAGCAGGATGTTCTGCGTCGCCTTGGCGACGATGATACCCTGGCGCTGCACTTCCTGCGGCAACAGCGGGGTCGCAGCCTGCAGCTTGTTCTGCACCTGCACCTGCGCAGTGTCAGGATTGGTACCCTGCTCGAACGTCAGGGTGATGGTGACGGTGCCGGCCGAGGAGGAGGAGGACGAGAAATAGCGAAGGTGGTCGATCCCCTTCATCTGCTGCTCGATGATCTGTGTGGTCGTGTTCTCCAGCGTCTGCGCGTCGGCCCCGGGATAGGTCGCGGTGATCGACACCGCAGGCGGCGCGATGGCGGGAAACTGCGCGATCGGCAGGGTGCGCACCGCCAGCAGGCCGGCGATGACGACCATCACCGCCAGCACATAGGCGAAGATCGGGCGATCGATGAAATAGCGTGACAACATGGCCGTTTACTTCGCCTGCGCCTGGCCTTGGCCCGGTTGCTGGCCTGCCGGTTTGGCGTTGGGATTCCAGGGCGTGCCATGCACCGGCATGCCGGGACGCAGCATCATGCCCCCCTCGACGATCACCTTGTCGCCGGCATTGAGCCCGGAGGTGACCAGCCAGTCGGTGCCGATCGTCCGCGGCGCGGTGATCGGGCGCACGGCGACCTTGCCGTCCGCGCCGATCACCATCACGGTCGCGTTGCCACGCTCGTCGCGCCCGACAGCGCGTTCGGGTACGGTGATCGCGGTCGATTGCGTGCCGTCGGCCATCGCCGCACGCACGTACATGCCCGGCAGCAGCAAGCCCTTGGGGTTGGGGAACACCGCCCGGATGGTTTGCGAGCCGGTGGTCGGGTCGACCGTTACGTCCGCGAACTTCAGCGTTCCTTCGATCGGATAGGTGCTGCCGTCCTCCAGCGTCAGCCGCACGCGCGCGGCACCGCCGCTGGCGCGGGACAGCTGCCCGGCCATGACCTGCTGGCGGAGGCGCAGGATGTCCGCACTCGACTGGCTGACATCGACATAGATCGGGTCGAGCCGCTGGATGGTGGTCAGCGGATTGGCCTGCGCAGCGGTGACCAGCGCGCCAGTGGTATAGACCGAACGCCCGATCCGGCCAGAGATCGGCGCGCGCACGGTGGTGCGCCCCAGGCTGATCTGCGCGGTGCGCAGCGCGGCCTGCTGAGCGGCCACGTCGGCGCGCGACTGCTGCGCCGCAGTTTGCGCGTTCTCATATTCCTGCCGCGCGATGGCGTTGATCTTGACCAGCTCGCCATAGCGCCGCGCCAGCGCCGCACTGGAGCTGATCGCCGCCTGCGCCCGCGTCAGCGCGGCCCGGCTGCTCGCCGCCGCCGCCTCGTACGGCTGCGGGTCGATGCGGTAGAGCGGCTGGCCCGCCCGCACCTGGTCGCCCTCCTCGAACAACCGTGCGAGCACCAGCCCGTCCACCTGCGGCCGCACCTCTGACGTCTCGTAGGCGGAGGTCCGCCCCGGCAGCTCGCTGGTCAGCGTGACCGGGCGTGGCTGCACCACCACATAGCCGACCTCCGGCGGGCCCATCGGGGGCGCCTGCGGGGCAGAGCGGCCGCATGCCGATGCGAGCAGGGCAAGAGCCAGGATGGCAGCGCGACGATTTTTCATGCGGCTTTCAATATCTTGTGCTAATGTGTGAGTGAACGATCATTCACACGCGCCCTTCAAATAACGGCGCGGGTCGTTCGGGTCAAGGAGTGCGTATCAGTGCATGGCGTAGCGGCGCAGGTGATCGACACGACGGACCAGCTTCCGGCGCCCGGCGAAACCCGTGCCAGCATTCGGCGCCAGCGCCTGGTCGAGGCCGCCCGCCAGCTCTTTGCCGAACGCGGTTTTCACGGCGCCGGCATGGCGCAGCTTGCCTCTCTGTCCGGCGTCAAGGTCGGCCAGATCTACCGCGATTTCGCCAGCAAGGAAGACCTTGTCGCCGCCATTGTGGAGGCGGACTTGGCGAAGTTTCTCGATGAACCGGCGCTACAGGCCGCTGTCGCCGAGAGCGATCGCGATGCGGCGCGAAACTGGATCGCGGACCTGGTGCTGCGCAAGACGGAACCGCACCGTGCCCCACTGGTCCCCGAAATCATGGCCGAAGCGGCGCGCAATCCCCGCATCGCCGACATTCTGGCGGAAACCGATCGTCGCATCCGCGCCTGCGTCCTCGCCGCCCTCAGCCTGTTCGCGTCCGCGCCCGGCGACTCTCCGCGCCTCAATTCCGCGGCCGAGCTGATCCTGACGCTGATGACCGGGCTGTGCAGCCGCCAGGTCGCGTTCTCCGGCGGCGTCCAAGGGGTGTGCGTGCAGCGAATCCACACGTTGATTGACGGCGAGTGCGGCGCGCTGATGCGCGGCGAATGAGGGTGGATTAGCCTCACCGGCCGGACTTTCTTGAACGGCCCGAATGTGGCAATCGAAAGCGATGAAAGCGCTTTCGGTCGCAGTTCGGCATAACGGCTCGCACCTCGCCGCATGTCTGGCGCTGCTCGCGGCGAGTGCCGGCTGGGGCCAAGCCGCCAGTGCCCCGCCGTCGGCTCCGGCGGGATGCCGCGCCGGCACGCCGTGCACCTCACCGCCGCCTCGTCAGGACGGGCTCGACGAAGCCCTGCCCTTACGTCCGGCCGTGACCGGCGATGCGCCGATCATCACCCGCGCGCCCTCGCCCCTCACCCGCATCGTCATCAACAAGCCGATGGCGGCGCCCGACTGGGCGCTTGCGGAGCGCAACCTGCTAGCGATGAATGCGCTGGGGGTGCAGGCGTTCGTCAACAAGTTTGTCGACGAGCGCGGCTGGCTCAAGGGCCCCGCCCATTGGGGAATCGCCGACGGCCCGGACGACGCGGTGGAGCCGATCCGCAACTGGCCGCTAGCGCATATGCTCGGCGGTCCTGAGCTCATCATCGAGCAATGGCGCCGCGTCTATGAGGGCCACCTCGACCAGTTCTCGCAAACCAGGATCCCCGAGGTGCCGGAGGCACGCAACGGCGTCTACCAGCGCGAGTTCTCGCCTTCGTTCGACTGGGAGCACATCGGCGAAGGCATCTCGGGCTATCTGTTCTACGGCCTCAGCCGCCCCGACGACGAGACCTATCGCGTGCGCATGGAGCGCTTTGCCGGCTTCTATGACGGGTCTGACCCGAGCGCACCCAATTACGATCCGAAGCACCGCCTGATCCGCAGCCTGTGGAACGGCTCCATCGGCCCGACCATGCATCTGCCGACCGTGAACGAATGGGACGGCCCCGGCGTCCCCGGGCAGAACCCCCTGCGCCGCACGCGCTTCGCACAGGTGACGGGCATCGTCGGCGACCACCCGCTCAACCTCGGCGCCACGAACCTCGCCATGACCGCCTACATGCTGACCGGCAAGCCGGGCTACCGGCGCTGGCTGCTGGAGTATGTGGACGCCTGGCGCGAGCGGATCGCGCAGAACGGCGGCAACATTCCCTCCAACATCGGTCTCGACGGCACGATCGGCGGCACCGCCGACGGCAAATGGTATGGCGGCGTGTTCGGCTGGAACTCGGTCGACACCGGCAAGCGCAACTACGTGCTGCGCGGACCGCCCGAGGCGTTCGGCAACGCGCTGCTGCTGACCGGCGACCAGGCCTACACCCAGGTGCTCCGCCGCCAGCTCGACAATCTTTATGCCGCGAAGAAGGTCAAAGGCGGGGTCACGAAGATCCCCTCCTATTTCGGCGACGCGGGCTGGTACGGCTATGCAGACGTCAACGGCCACCCGCCCGCGCTCAGCAACCGCAAGCTGGTGGAGGCGGACGTCTACCTGTGGTCGTTCAACCCGGCGGACCTCGGCAAGCTCGGACGCAATCCTTGGGTGCAGTACCTCCAGGGCAACAACCCAGGCTTCCCGATGAAGGCGCTGGCCGACGCCGCCGAAGCCAACCGGGCGGCCGCCGAGCACATCCGCGACGACGATTCGAGCTTCGGCTATCCGCCCGACAACACCCGCTGGGATCAGGCCAACCCGGTTTCCACCACCGCGCTGATCAACCTCACCATGGGCGCCAACGATCCGGGCGGTTCGGGCCACGGGCCGGAGATGCTGCACGCGCAGCTGCGCTACTTCGATCCGGTGCTGCGCCGCGCCGGCCTGCCGCCCGATGTCGGCGCGCTGGTCAGCCGCATCGCCGCCGGCTCGGTGACGGTGACGCTGGTCAACCTCAACCCCGTCGAGGCCCGCGACCTCACCGTGCAGATGGGCGCCTATGGCGAGAACCAGGCGACCAGCATCAGCGTCGGCGGCCGGACCGCGGCGGTGAACGCGCCCACCTTCGATCTGCGCCTCGCGCCCGGTGCGGGCGAGACGCTGGTGATCGGGGTCAAACGCCTTGTCTACCAGCCCACCTTGCGCTTTCCCTGGGGCCGCTAGCGCCAGACGGCGCCGCGTTCCAGGATCGGCGCCGGCGCGCGCATTCTCAGCCCGCGCCCGTCCACTTGGGCATGGCGCACACGCAGCGGCTCGCGCGCCTCGACGCTGACGTTGCGGAAGCTCAGCCGCTCGATCGGCCGCTCGGGCAAGCCGATGATCAGCCCGGCACGGTCGGCGCCGGTCGCGGTCAGGTCCTCGACCAGCACATCACTGATGGCCGGCGTCTGGTGCGCCACGAAGGCACGCGGCGGCTCGCTGTCGGGCGGATAGAGCTGGTCGTTGAGCCGAAATCCGCCCTCCGACGCGACGCGACGCTGCACCGCCTCCTCGTCATAGCCGCCGGCCGCGTAATAGCTGGAGAAGACGAACGGCGTGCCGACGTCGACCAGCCGGTTACGGCGGAACACCACGTCCTGCACCGGCCCGCCCTTGCCGCGCAGCGTCTTGATGCGCAGCCCGTACATCGCGCCATCGATCTCGTTGTCCTCGACCAGCACGTGGCGCACGCCGCCGACCGTGCCGCTGCCAATGCAGATGCCGCGCCCCGCACGGCCGCGGTTGTGGCGGATGACGATGTTGCCCGACGACGCATCCGGGTGCGCGGGATCGACCCGCGACGACTTGATCGCAACGATATCATCGCCCGTGTCGAAAAAGTTGTTCTCGATCAGCACGTCGCGCGTATCCACCGGGTCGATTGCGTCGGTGTTGGGCGAGTGCGCCAGCGCGATGAAGCTCATGCCGCGGATCGTCACTCGCTCAGACCGGTCGAGCACGAGGTGGAAGCTCGGCGAGTTCATCACCGTCACGCCCTCGAACAGCAGGTCCCGGCTGCGTGACGCCTGGATCAGCCGTGGCCGGTCGGTGCCGCCCCCCGTCTTGGTCCGCGCCGCCCGTGCCCGCCAGCGCTCCCACCACGGCGCGCCCTGGCCGTCGATCCGACCCTCGCCGGTGATCGCGACGCCCTGCGCGTCGGCGATGTTGATCAGCGCCATCCAGCCGTCGCTGGTCTCGTACGCGCGCGTCGCGGGGGTGACGCGATAGGGCTCGGGGTCGGTGGTGGCGACCAGTTCGGCATAGGGGGCGAGCGTCAGGCGGATGTGCGACCTGAGGAAGATCGGCGCGATGCGGTACTCCCCGCGCGGCACCAGCACGGTGCCCCCGCCCTGCCCCGCGCACGCATCGATGGCGCGTTGAAAGGCCTCCGTGTCGAGGAAGATGCGCGATCCGCGCGCGCCATGATCGCGCACGTTGCAGACGCGGTCGGGAAAGCGCGGCGCGGCCTGAGCATCGGCGCTCGCCGGCATCGCCATCACGCACGCCGCCGCCAGCAGGCCCGATCGCATCCACCTCATTGCTCTCTCCCCCGGGTTTACGGGCAGCTTAGCGGGCTCCGATAGCGCTATCGATGCGAAGACTGGATCGATCCATTCCGCCTTTGGGTTGGACGCACACGCCGCAGCCGCGCATATCTCCCTCGTCAGGAGGGGCGCAGGCGATGCGACGGCGTCCTCGCTCATGAATCGAAAGCGTGCATTGATGCCCATGTCACCCACCGCCATGGCGACCGCGATCGGCGAGGGGCTGCTCTCGTTTCCGGTGACGCACTTCGATGACGCGCTCCGCTTCGACGAAGGCGCCTATCGCGCGCATTGCTCGATCATGCTCGACCATGAACTGGCGGGCCTGTTCGCGGCCGGCGGCACCGGCGAGTTCTTCTCGCTCTCGCCGGCCGAGGTTGGCACCGTGGTCCGCGCCGCGGTCGCCGAGACGAGCGGACGCCTGCCGGTAATCTCCGGTTGCGGCTACGGCACCGCCATCGCGGTGGAGATCGCCCGCGACGCAGAGGCCGCCGGCGCCGATGGCCTGCTGCTGCTCCCGCCCTATCTCACCGGCGCCGAGCAGGACGGGCTTGCCGCCCATGTCGAGGCGGTGTGCCGAGCGACCGGCCTAGGCGTCATCGTCTACAACCGCGACAACGCCGTGCTGCAGGCGGACACGGTGGCCCGGCTGTGCGACCGCAACGCCAATCTCGTCGGCTTCAAGGACGGGGTCGGGGACATCGAGTTGATGATGCGCGTCGTCGCCCGCATGGGTGACCGGCTGACGTATATCGGCGGCCTGCCGACGGCGGAGACGTTCGCGCCTGCCTACCTCGCCATGGGGGTCACCACCTATTCGTCGGCGATCTTCAACTTCCTGCCCGAATGGGCGCTGGGCTTCTACAAGGCCTTGCGCCGCAACGACCACGCTTTCGTGCTGTCGGCGCTGCGCGATTTCGTGATCCCCTACCTCGCCCTTCGCAACCGCAAGCGCGGCTATGCCGTGTCTATCGTCAAGGCGGGGATGCGCGCGATCGGCCAGCCCGCAGGACCGGTGCGCCCGCCGCTCACCGACCTCGCGCCGGAGGAGTTCCAGACGCTGCAAGCGCTGATCGCCAAGGCGGCCGCGCCGGCGCGTGTCGCCGAGCCGCTAGCGTCCTGACCGGCGATGTTCGAGCTCAGCCAGCTTCGCTGTTTCGTGGCGGTAGCGGACGAGCTTCATTTCGGGCGTGCGGCCGAACGCCTCAACATGACGCAGCCGCCGCTGTCCCGGCAGGTGCAACTGCTCGAGCGCATCCTCGGCGCGACCTTGCTGGAGCGTACCAGCCGCAGCGTCCGGCTGACGGCGGCGGGCCGCGCCTTCCTGCTCGAGGCACGGCGCATCCTCCAGCTTGCCGAGACGGCCTCGCAATCGACCCGCAGGATCGCGGCGGGCGATGCCGGCACCGTTGCGCTCGGGTTCACCGCGGCCTCCGGCTACGGGCTGCTCCCGCGCCTGGTCACCGCCGCCCGGGCGCGCCTGCCGCAGGTGGAGCTGGCGCTCCATGAGATGGTGACCTCTGAGCAGGTAGAGGCGCTGGTCACCGGCCGGCTCGACGTCGGGCTGCTGCGGCCGCCGTTCGACCGGCCCGAACTGAT
>Ga0210040_10001805_pt1 | contig 31468 bp, 30 predicted proteins | sample CryGeyCG12114_NA_FD_185462 | JGI IMG/M metagenome (GOLD analysis project Ga0210040, IMG submission 185462) | Groundwater microbial communities from aquifer - Crystal Geyser CG19_WC_8/21/14_NA (SPAdes) (version 2) | ecosystem: Environmental > Aquatic > Deep subsurface > Groundwater | place: USA...
GAATAGATATCCCAAATACGTATAATATGATCAAAGCACCCAGTAGCGATCAAAGACGGATGATTTGGATAAAACGAAACACAATATACAAATGATGGGTGATGAAATGTCTGCGATTGTAAAAAAAATTCACATACAATAAATATGCTGTTTTAGTCAAGCAGTAGCTAGCTAGAGTTACAATACCTTGATCATTACGGCATCTTGAATTTCTCGATTAGCGCCATATTCCATTTGCCAAACAATGGATGTGGAATCAGCTGATGCAGAAGCCAAATTATGAACTCTGCTATTTTCGTCCAAATCTTGAATTTTCCATGCGAGGTCGTAAACCAGACCGTGATGACCTTTCAGACATTTTATAAGATTTCCTGACAGTACCTAAAAAGTTGAAAAATATGGGAAAATATGACGAAACTTATTATCTTCAAAACTTGATTTCGAATGCGTTTCTCACCGACCTCAAAAATTAAAACTGCATGAAGCTCTTCAGAATCTAATCCTGCTGCCAAAAGTAAACCACATGGACTAAATTTTGTAATATGAACATTCCCAGAGATTGCTAAATTCAAAGTTTCAATGTGGGATGACGGCAATGCTTTGATCAGTTTATTGGGAACTTTACAACTTTGGCCTTCTAATCGACGCCAGTGCGGTTCATTTTTTGGGATGTCCAGATTTTCATTTTTTCGTTCCAGCTATTCAAAATATTCAATTCATAATTACAGATAATTCAATATATTTTCTTCTCTTTATAGTAAGTTATAAAATATAAAACTAGTAAACAGATTGTCTAATGTACATTCTTTCGATGAGATTTCTTTTCTTTTTTCGACGCAATAAGTTGACTCTCTAAAATTGCTTTGGTTAAATCTTCTTTTTTCATAGTCATTAGAGTACGAAGACTAGCCGTGGTGGAATGATGTGGTGGACTAATCCCTTTCACGGTGACATACAAAGTTGCATTTATTTTATCCTTCTTACTTTGTTTCCACCACTGATATACCTGTAATTCAGAAAGTTTTGAGAAAAACTTGAGTAGTTATGTCCTTTTGTATTTCTAAAGCAGAAAAGAAGAAAAAATTTCACCTCTGCAATCTTTCCATCTCCATGTCGAATTCTGATTGGCTTATATAACTGGAGTCGAAGCTTCTTATTTGTATTCAGATTCCCGTTTGCACCAATCAGCTTCAAGAATGCCCACGCTACTTTGTGCCATCCCTGCTCTGAACCTAAACAATCAAATTTTTGTATGCATGCATAGCTGTCCCATAATGCTGGGAATGCGATAATATGGGAGCTAGGCCTACATATCGACTGGTGTGTATTTGACGTCCTAGCTAATTTTTTGAGTACATACACCTATCATTATCATAAATACATATTACAAATGTATCACAACAATGGAGGAAGGCAATCTAATTAAATCAAAACACTTGATAGTCTTTTGTACATAGAACAAAATGGCGTGTAATATGCGCAGTTAGTTAGTCAAGTATGATGTACAACTCACTAATTATTCTTTTTCCTTACAAATTTTGACAGCGATATGATAATGGCAACAAAAAATTCCATATAATTTCTAATAGCTGACAGTCACAAAGCTAACTTTTAAAAATAAAATAAAAATTGAGACTGGATTCATATTACCGTGATAGCCGCCTTCAAAAAACGAGTTCTCTTTTTCTCCGAACGGTAGAAAATCCATTAACTCGAAAAAAATAATCGTTTCAGCATCCCTGTACCCCAATTGATTCGAGTTTTTCACAAATTTCCGATATGGTTCTTCGAAGAGGAGCAATTCATTCCACACTGGAGCGAAAGTTGGAAAGCATTTTGTCAGATTGCATGGTTGGGTCATAATGCTTGGAATCGCTGAGGAATTCCCTTCAGTGGGCTCAATTTTGAAATCCTCCAGCTTCCTTTGTCTTTTTCTACGCAAATATAGTGATAGCATTTCAACTGCCTGATAACTTAAAGTGGATCTCTAAAATTTTTTGTAAAACTTACTTTCCCCCCGGGGAAACGTGGGATTTGTAACGCTTGATGAAAAATCCATCTTGAGTCATTAAAGTCACTTTTATCACCGGATGGATTAGATTGGGATCCATCGGGAGTAAATCAGATTTATGAATGGTAATGCCAAAAAGAAGATTCGAAGGCAATTCGACGATTTTCTTCTTCCGTTTCGAAAGTGAATCTAGTTCATGAACTTCAGAAAGTTGTTGTTGCGATGATTTGGATTTTGGAGTAGAAGTTTTACTCGGTTTTCGAAAACTGCTCGTCGGATCCGAAGAAGATCCAGATTCGGTCTCTACTTGTTTGGAAATTTTAGCGTAGTCATCATTTTCATCCGAAGATTTTTTATCTTTCTCGATTTTTTCCTTTTTCAAAGTTTTCGATAGAAGTTTTTTCTTGATCGAAAATTTCTGTTTTTCATGTTTAGTAGTCGATTTTGTCTCTTTGTCAGTGCTAGACATTAAGGAAGAAGACTTAAAAAAAGACTGCGCACTTTGTCTCCATTTACTCAGTTTCGAAACTTCCTTAGTTAGACTTTCACCCACTTCTTCTTTAGAATGTTTTGAAGTCGAGGATTGACTAGAATGTTTACTTCCCGACAGATTTTCCTTGTCTACAGGTGATAAAGGATCCATTGGAATGGATAAATAATCTTCTCGGATTTGTCCTTCTTCGGACTCTGATGATGTATGACTGAATTGAGATCCGGAAAAGTATTGTACCACCGCCTCATCCGTTGAGTCCATTGACTCTTGTTTTTTCAATGGAAGAGGATGTTTATTTTTTTGATTTCGTGGTTTAGGTTTCGGGCGATTTTCATTAACTTCTGCTTCAATTTCAAATTTAGCTGGAGGCTGTGATCTTTCGGGCTGCTAAATAAACAAATTTTGGTTCGCAATGCTAAATTTTTGCAGACAACATTCGTACTATATTCGGACTATGAATAATGATTAAACTAAGAGATGTATGGATCATTTGACTTTGTATGCAAAATGCAACATTCAGTAGGACAATAAATGAGCAAAATCATCTTAAAGTGAGTGAATAGTTTTATATTCCTTACAACAACATATTTGTTGCTTCCAGCACTATCCCTTCTTTTGCTATCCACCAATTCCGTGCCTGAATCCCAAGAATTTTTAGATCTAAACTTTCTGCTGCTTTTCGGAACAAGCTTTTCTGGCTTATTATTTTCATCGTCCACCATGAATGCTCTATTGTTAATTCCTGCTGCTAAGCTGCTCCGAGTATAATTTGAGCTTCTTTGTGTTTCATAATTAAAATCTGCTTCACTTGTAGATGACAATGATAAAACTTCGTCCACATCCTTTTCCACCTGGGGAGCACTTTTTCGCGATTTTGGACGTGGTTTAGGTTTGAGTCTCTGGTCTAGAGAAAATTAAAAAGGCCAACATTTTTCAAAACCAAATCTATATATTATGTTAAGTTGAAATGATCTACAAGTTGGGATAACCTCGTTCAGGAGCTTCATTGGAATGACGGTCAAATTCATCTAACTCTAGTAAATTATGTAAACTCATTTTTTGCATTAAAATGTATTTCGAAAAATACTACCCATAAGACTCAAGCTATAACATTGCCACAAGGTCTTAGCTGTAAATCCTCGCAAGGAATAATGTAGGATATAGTATTCGTAAAACACCATCATGCCACCGTATGCATGCATTACGTGGTGTATTTTTGTTTGGCATAAAAAATTGCCAAGCAACACCCTCCCTCCATTGTTTTTAATCGGTAGCTTAAGTTGACCTATGTAGGCTTGCATAGAATGCATGATCATAATAAGTAGTAATTTTAACACATAAAAACACTAAAAAATAAAGTTGATACAAATTAAAAAAGAAGCATAGTTTTTCAGAACATAGGAACAAACGTTGTTTTCCCAGATAAGCATTAATCTGTTCACGATTTTGTAAACAAATTCCATACTGTTGACTCACTGAAAATGTGAGTGTTTGTGTATACAACAAGTAGGCTATATGATCACTGGATTTTGAGTACCTATTTAGTATATCCGGACTAAATAGAAAGATAAAAAAATTTGACTACCTCGACAACATGTAAAATGTTTAAACATTTAATACCACTCTTTTTTATGGGGGATAGATAGCCTGGTCATTAAAATGCTGTGTTTCCTATCACACACAGTGCAAGTTCGACTCCCAGGCCTCATCCCGACTACAAATGTCACCAATGATGTGCACCAAAGAATTTGATAGGTAAAGCAATCTTGTGATTTGCATAGTAAAGTGTATACTAATATAAGTCTCCAACTGATGGCTGTAATAGCCGGATAGATTTGTAATGTGCAAATTTCAATATTTATCTGACTGGGATGTTCCCTACTTGTGGTAACTCAGGCTAATCTGGTTGTCCATTAGTTTCGCATGTCTCACAAATGATCACTCAAATTCACTGAGGTGGCATTTAATTTTGAACATTTTCAGTCCATTCTCCCATATGCAACTCATGTTCATAGACAAGAGTTAAATGAATTAACTCCAGGCAATCAAGTGCACATAATTTTGTGGTTGGTATTATCTCTCTAAAAAAGACGGGTAGATTGTGCATCGAAAACCCGTATACCGGTATGTATACGATTTCATGAGCAGGCCCAAACTAGGGATGTGCATCGCCGATATTAGGGTTGGTTAAATGAACCGCCGCCACTGATAAATATGTCGGTGCATATCTCCAGTTCTAACAGGTTAACATCAAATATGGCTTGGGTTAAACAATGCTAACATAGTACTTCTCAGGTACAAAGGATGCTCAAGTACAGATCGTGTTCCATCAAGTGAACTGTGGAACACATAGCGAAGATAGTAAGACTGGGGATTTTATCGAATGTGCCCAAGATCGAATCTCACTATCGTTTCCGAGTGCAAAGCTTTCTATCATGTTATCATCAATGATGTGCACTGTTTGAAAAACCTCAAGTAAATATCCTTCCCTATGGCCTTCAGCCAAATCAAGTCATGTGCTATATTATAATTAATCTGATCTTGGGAACCACAAGAGCTTCTGTTAAAGTATCAGCTTAACATTAGTCTTGTGTGTTGTCACTATATGATCAAAAACCCGAACTGAGATGGTAAAGAAAGCAAAACTTTTGATGAATTTCGAGCATCAACTTTCATGTATTCTTAGATGAGTTGATTTTTTGTGCAATGTGCAGAAAGAGTTATAAACATGAAAGGATGATAAAGACAACAACTTAATGAATATTCTTATGAATTTATCCATGAAGATTACCTACCAGAGAATTGAGGTGAGCATGAACCTTTTAAATTATAGTGTTTAGTTTGCTATTTTTTGCAGAGACGTATTTATTTTTTAAAAATGACTGACTATATATTTTTGATAGACGACTACATTTAAATTATTTATTTATCCTTGTCCACTTTATCCTGATTCGTACCAGGCATGATTTCATATTCTTTATAGGTAGGGAATTCCTGGAAATTAAGACACAGTCAATTGCAATTTGTAATGTGATATGAATATTTCAATGTTTTGAATATTTTTTAAATAGGTTTTATTATTCAGTCATACCGGTTTCTTATCACCCAAAGGTAGTTCAGGATCACGACTAGGGAACTCTTTTGCCAATGCTTCGGCATTTACTTTTTTCATTTCGGCGATCGCCTGATTCTTCAATACCTCTTCTACTAATGGAGGATCCGTTCTCCTACCCCTTAGCCAAGCTGGGAATCAAAATTTAAGTTATAGAAACAGTTATGCCAAAATTTTAGAGTTTGAGATCTCCAATTTCTTGTTAGCTACCTTCCCATTCACTTGGAAGCTCTTGATCGAATTTATCCTTAATAGTAGGCTCAAACCATCTAGAAGATTTTCTCCTCCCCACGCTTCTGTCTGCAAGTTTTCAAAGTTTAAGCTTTTATTATAAGTGAGGAATTATCCGGGAGGACGAAAAACTGGAGAAGAAAAATGCGTATATTTAGTATATATTACCTGGAGGGATTTCGAAATATTTATTCCCGAAGTGATCTTTGCCGATCAGGTTTCCTTTGAGCTGACGTGGTCTCAGTGAGTTTATAAAGTTTGTCCAAATCATTTTCAAAATGCTTCTTTCTTGCGGAGGCATTTTGGAGACCAAAGTATATTCTGTGTTTGTTGTGATATTAAAAATTTTGTAACTCAGTATAGCATTCTAGTAACTTCAAAAACAACTAGGTCAAAAGGCTCTAAACATATAGATAGGTAACCAATACACTAGTAGATTTCGAACAGTTCAAGCCCTCCCACTTATATTCAGGAACTCTGAAATAACAAATGCGACATAAATCCAACAAAATCCCATGATTAAAAATCTTGAAATGATCAGAACAGTCGTGTATCTTACATAACTTACAATTTAGTTAAACGACTTCTGATTTCGGAATCAAAACAAACTACACACTTTTGAATCAAATGCCGCAGTCTAAAAAGCGATTTTATTTCTATGCTTTCTTAGCTACCAATGGATTTTGACCCATTTTTTCATGTTTTTATTATGCAAAATGAATAATATAATATATAAGATTATGATGAAATCAATCAAAATCGAGCCACCATTTATTATTTTTAATCAAACATCGTTTATTCTCATTAAATCGAAACTGCTGACTCAAACTCCAGAGATTAAATTGACTTTTTCCGGAGCAAGTAGCCAGCAGAACACATTATTTGCCAGAACACAAAAATTATGCAATGTAGCTCATCAAAAATGAAAACTTGCATGCTAAAACCAAAACATGACACTAAATTAAAACTGATTGTTACGTAATAATACAAACCATTAAAGTTTATAGGATCACAGTCTATAAAAATAAAACAAATCTAGGGTAAACTCATAAAAACTTAACTACTAGTCAATTTTATACAATTAACAACAAAAATACTCAAACAGGCATGATTTCAAAACATTAAACCATAATTTTTACTCTACTAAAAAAATATACCAGTTGCAAGGAGTAATAAAAAAGTCAATACGTTTTCCAGTAATAACCAGTAATGATAACTGTATTCATTCAGACATATCTGACTAATTACAAACAATCCTTATAGGGCAAAAAAAGGAACCCACAACCCAGAAGTTGATAATTGTAAATATTAGTCTTGCCTTAACACGTAAATCCATTTTTGTAAGTGATGCGAGACAGTCGAGTTTACATAGTGCTCATTGTTTCATTTTTCCATTCTATTCATTAGCATTAGATTAGATACTAATTAACACGCAACATTGTGGGACAATCGTATTCTTTTTTCCAATCATCAGACCAAATAACTCGTCAAACCATTATTGAATTTTGATACAGAGTGCGTATAAAATGGTAATATAAAACAGGTATAAATATCTGCTACACTTAACAAGTATTTAGCATAGATTTCCAATATTTGTGTCCTTAGGTGAGTTTCTTCGTTTTTTTAGTTCAATAATCAACCAAACCTCAATAAATATTAATCGTATTATTATTACCTACTTAGTTAAATATAGTTGACTACATTTAGCCAAAAAAAACCTGGGAAAGAAAACTCTTAGTTTTCAGACTACATAAAATATTAGCAAGGATCGGTATACAGTATGATAAAAATTGTACACGTTTCCCTGCAATACAAATATAGCCAACTGCTCTTTAGTCATACAAAATTAACATATTATTCTTAGTTAGTTAGTTAGCATAAAACAATAAATACTATCTATACACTAATGGAACAATAATTTACAGTCTCTTAATCCTATAGATGAGATTCATTGCTCCTACCTTTTGAAACTTACAAGTTCCAATCATATAGTTCATACGCCTAGCTAAAAGTACGCTCCAATATACCCTGAGCAACTATTAAGTTATACATGAAATGTTGACTGCCTTTAATTTACTACAGAAAATGCATATCAGTCAAAAAGCTCCTAAAAAGTGAACAAAATTGTTTGGGACATTTTTCTGTAAGGAATGTGTTGCAACAGTATAACTCGCATAATACATAGTAAGTAAGTTGAAAAAAGGAGTATTTTTTGACAATTTGAGCGCCATATTTTAAGAAGCATGAATCAGCTCTCTTTCTTTAATATTGCTTGTATGTATGTATGCATGTAAAACGTGCCATTGTTTTCCAGTAGTATAGCTCAACTTTTCTCAATAATCAAACCCAAATCGCACAATTATTATTTGAGATCAGTTAGAACAAGTCTCTCCCTACACTATAAAATGTACATTAATTTTTGCCTAGAATTCTTTGGCCGCATCATCATCATCAAAACACAAACACACTCACTTTTATTTTTTCTTGCATTTTCCACGAGATCAGATAGATGATTTTGAATTCCGTAATCTCTAAAACTTGATTAGCTAGTCAGCTTTGTTACTTACTAGCTAGCCAACAAGCAAATGTGAGCATGGCACAGTTTATATTTTCCACAAAGTTTAGTAAACTTCTTCTCTTTCTCTTGCTTAATTAGTTTGACTGGCAGTTTCAATTGTTGACTATTTGGTTCACATTTTTAATCCTCTTCTTCACTCTCCCCATGAACGTACATATCGGCTAACTTTGAGAATCGAGGACCCCAGGTGTTTAGGTATTCAAAGTCTTGCTCGTTATCATCAGTCCCTGTAAATATGAACCCAATCATTATTATTCCCATTACCCACGTTCACTACAAAAGTATTATCAACCAACTACAAAAATTGCAAAACCAAAAAATTAAACATGATGACCACAATATAAAATACAGCGCAGGAAAACAAGAGGATTGGAGAAGCTATTAAGTTAGTTAATTAGTTAGTCATATTAGAGTCACCATTACATGTTTGCTGTTGAGTTGTTGTACCTCCAAAATCAGACATGTTAGCTGCACACAAGGAACAAGAATGGATAAGCATGGGAAATTGAGAAAGCCACACATTAACGTTCACTCATTAGTATTCTTATACTAGTCCATAATTCCCTTAACATACTAAACAAGCATTTCCACATAACTAACGAATTGAAAGTTAGTTAGTTAGTTAGTAAATCTGGTTAGTCAAGTATAAACTGGTATCCAGCTTAACATAAAATGTTACGTGGAGTGGAGTACATAAATGTTTTAACAGGCTTTTGTTTGGACTTCCAAAACTAAATAATATTGAGAATTTTTTTGAATGTACCTGAAGCAAGAGATGAGAGAGAACCGGCAGTGCTGCCGCCACCTTCATAAGCGTAATTTCTAAGATCGTCAAATGGTGGAGCATTGGGATCATGATCCGCTCTTCTTTTATGATCATCAATAAAAATGCCTACATTTGGCTCTCCGCCTGCCATTATGGACTGGGGGTCTGGCATTTTCATCATGTCTGCAACAAAATACACATTAGTCCTTAGCAATTCCATTCCATCAGTATCAAAAGTATGAAAGCACTTAACTTTAACTATACAATACATGAATCACTTACATGGCATTTTAGGAGCCATCATGTCATGACCGGGAGCCCCAATGGGGATCTGCAGAGGAGTGATATCAAAAGCGGTCATGTCATCTTCACCACCTCCTTCGTCATCATAGTTGATAATATTTTCTCGCACATCATCATCAGGCCCAGGATACTTGATTTGGGCCTCACGTCTTCGATTGTACACAACAAATACAAGGACCAGGACTATTTGGGGGTAAAAAACAATCAAATACATGTTAAACCTTTTGTATTGCAAACTCCAGAGAACAGCCAGAGCCAGCTCAGATAGCATTGCAAATAAATGACGCTTTGTTCTGCTAGCAATATCAAACTCAATAGAAAAAAATACTTGAAAAAAAGTTCATAAATGAGCAACATTTAAAAAAACATTTTTTGATAAGGAATTCAACCAAAATATTTTTTACATCTTTAGTGTAAAAAGTCTAAAAAAAATAAACGACGATAGGAATATTTTGGAACTATTTTTCATGGCGCACAGTCCAAAAATGTGTGCTCCATCACTATTCCTATTCGTCTCATGAGGACCTTCGAAATTATCAAAAACTTGCTTTTAAATCAGTGTGTATTTAACTTACGAAGCAGAAGAATAATGCAAACAATAAATGCAATAATGAAATCAGAAGAGGCAGCAATGATTCCCGAAGGTGTGACTTCCATTTCACAGTCTTTGCCTCCAAAACCTCGTGGACACATGCACATGTACATTCGCTCATCCTCAAGATTGAGACACTGGCCTCCATTGACGCATGGAGGATTATCCCGACACTCATTAATGTCCACACAATTGATTCCGGACACTCGAGCACCAGGACGACATCTACAGGGCATTTAGGTTTTCGTAAAATGCTTTCCTAACAACTAATGTGTACTACAAATTCACTATCATGATCATGACGATCCTTTAAAACTTCTGAAGATACAAATGTGGTTTTACAGGAAGAAAAGAGTCAATATCTTACTTGTAAGACAAATGTTAACAAAACAACAGTACTTACAGTACAACAAAAAAACACAACATACATTAACGATAAAGTATAAAATATGGAATTCATTGGTATGAAATAAATACTATATTGGCTTTTCTCATCTGTGCTTTGAAAAGTTTAACAAAATTTGGTTTATGAGTGTCATTTCAAATACAAACATTATTGCCAAAGTCATAAGCTTTCCCTTTATAACTTTAAAAACAAAAATTGATCTATTTCAGTTTTCCAATGAATTTCCCATAGAATACTTACTTACTTACTTAGTTAGTTACTAGCCTCATAACTCATATTTATTCCCTCCCACACCAACTTGTCTATACCAATACCAACCAACGAATCTAAATCCAAATGGCACAGAAAAGCATCACATCCAGCATATAAAGCAAGCAGGTATAAGCATTTGGCATTTTTAGTTAGGCAACCAATCAGACGGCCATGTTTCCTTGTTACTTACTAAGAACGACTAGAAGACAAACGAGGATAGCAGCTAGAGCGCCCATACTGAGGGTCAGAATTTGACCTTCTTGGTAGAGTTCACAATTTTGACCCCAGTAGCCGGGTGGACACTCACAGTAGTACCGGTAAGGGACTTCACGATTTGAACAAATCCCTCCGTTCAAGCACGGGTTATCCAAACATTCGTTCTTGTCTATGCAACGTTTTTGGTCATGGCTCATCTCTAACCCTTCTCCACAACTTCAAAAGGCCACACAAAAATACGTGTTGTTAACTATTGTACAATACTCTCAAGTCAGTCAGATTAGTCCCCAATTAATACGTGCATATAAAAAAATACAAAACTAACTAAAACAATTTCTTTGCATAGTCAACGACAGGAAAATTAGTCCACGTATATCTACATTTCGATAGTTAGTTACAAAGAGAAACGAAGGAGAAGTTTTAAAATCTCGTTGCATGTTTTAATTTTATTCTCGCAATAACATTGTTTTCAAAAAAGACGGGAACACTTACGCGCACTCGTATTCATTCCATAAATCCACACACTCAAATGGTGGAGGACAAATAACATTAGCACATGGATTATTTGATGGGCATTTTGGGGACAAATTTCTAGCCATTGTGGCTTGACCCCACTGTGTACCATTTAGGGCTGGAGGTAATGGTAAATGTTTTCCTTCCAATCTGATGTCATCCAAACAACCTATAAAAAGATACAAGTATTAGCATTCAAAGTCACAATCATTGGCAAGCATATTACATAATCCAGAGTCAACAGAAGTCATTCATGTATCTAAAATAATGGTTTTAAATCTCTTTTACTCACCTTTTTGGTAATCAGCATAAACTTCAAAAGAGCGATGACCAGTATATTCTGCTTTCCCTCCGGCATAAACTCCTTCTTGTTTGTCCACTACCATCCATTGGTGACCCTCGAATTTGAAAGTCTCATTGTACTTGCGACCTTCCCCGCCATCCAACTCGAGCATAGCTACAGACCCGTGCCGAGAAACCTGAAAATGTCAACCGCCCATCAATAAAAGTCTTTTGCTAACACATGTATTGATTTTAGGTTCATTTTTACCTTGGCTGTGTGCCATTGACCATCATCAACTGGTACATACGATAGCCATAATGTACGTTCTTCAGTCTTCAAGCTATTCATATTGTAGCGGAATCGGATGCGACTATCTTTTATCTGGAATTGAGTGCATTGATATTTTTATGCTATACAATAGAGCGCATATTTCATAACAAGTGCTTAGTGTGAATGGAATGCATGTATGAATGAATTACATAAGAAAACAGATAGGATTTTAACTCACCTCCAAAATTCCATATTCCCGACTATGTTGATCACTAATGCGAATGAGCTCTCCATGCACTTCCCTGGTTCTAAAGCGAAGTTGTATGAGCGTTACAAATCGATCGGGCTCAAAGGACAGAGCATACTTGACATAGCTTTGAGATTTAAATGTAGTCGGTGTGGTAGGTATTGTACACCCTTGGCCCATCCACCCGGGTTTGCATTCACATTTGGGTTCATTAAAACTGCCCACACAGGACCCGTGTTCTGAGCACCGATAAATCAAATCATTTCCCAAACATGCGTCTTCCACTTGAGCACATCCTCCTCTGTACATGGGTTGTTTAGAATGCCCAGGGTTTGCCAAATCGTACATCTAAACAGAACGCAAAGTGAGAATTAGCATGACATGTCAACTGCTCGGAAGATTTATAATATAGTCAGCAAAACTTTTCAACATGGCATTAAGAAAATATCAATTTTTCTCCAGTTTCCTTCATACTTACTGAACTTAACTGATTCAAAAAGATGCCTTTTAGTCCAATCCAACAACTACGACCTATTTCATTTTATCTAACGTTATAAATATAGTACCTTGCTGTTGTGAATGAGATTCCGAATGCATCCATTGAAATATTTTCCAACTGGAACATATTTCCATCGGTAATTATTGGCATCAGGACGATCTCTGTGAAGTCCACCAACAATTAATGGCGTATTCACATTCAGGTATTCATTAAATGGTGGGATTTCTCCTTCTGCTCGACAATACGATCCATCAAACATGGTTGGACTTCCATCCTCTGCCTCCATGATACGGGCGGATTTGCATAAATCAATCACCATTTTCACATTCTATAGAGCGAAAACAATTAAGGGATTATTGCTAGTCAGCTAGTCATTAATTAAATACGCCTTAATCACACGTTTAATGCAATAGTGGAAAACTCAGTCCCACTTTTGACCATTCCAAATCCCAAAGAACAATATCGCACGTTCACCAGTGAACTAATAGTCACTTCCCTTTCATATCCAAACATCTAAAATATCTCTCATTTCACCCCAACTCACCTCAGTATCCCAGAATACATCAACTCTGTGCCACTGTCCATCCGCTAAAGTGCCATTGGTCCTCACTCTTAATTCAAGTGTCCCTGATCCAAAGTCAATGAGTAACCGTGGTTCTCCTTTATCCAATTCCAATGCAACAAAATCCTGAATGACCACTTCTTCATCTTCGGGCTCTGTCATTGGTCCATTATACAAAAGGATCCCGTCTTCCTTCTTTGTGATGAACTCCAAACTCAAATGGGATTCTTCACACATTTCTAGAGATGGGTACCAAGCCCAGTCATCTCCTTTGAAAGTCCGACTTCCAATTTGGCATCTGGGGCCATCACTTCGGCCATTAGGGCACACACATCTAAAAATGCAATCCATACTTTTTAGCGCTTTCGTTAGCAAGCGCTTATAACATTCCTGCAGTACATCTTAGATACTAAAACCGTTGATTTTAATTAAAAATTATTATTGTACATACATAAAAATGTCATTTCCATCATCAACATGGGAATATATAGTGCTTATGCTAGTGTATATTATGTCTTTACAAGCCGAAAACAACAATTTATAGCTTACCTAGGACCTGTTTTCGTCTCAATACAGCGACCCCCATTGAAGCATTCATACTTTTTGCATGAATCCCGTTCCCGAGTTGTGAAATTTCGGGCACCACACATGCATTCCGGGAGAGTTTCCACGCGAACTCCCACTAAAGCTGTCTTATTTGCATTCACTGTATATGGAATGGGGCTAATGTCCATTGTATTGGTGCAAGACCCTTCACAAGCATCGTTTTCGTACAAGCATTCATCAATGCCCACCATAGTAATGTTGATACCCACATCTCGTTCAATCTACCATGGGAAAATGAATTGCTTTACTTACTACTATACTACTCATACATAGAACATTACCTTAAGCACTATAGCTAAATAAAATATTCCATCATACAAACTACTTTTAACTCAACTCAATGGAACCAAAAAAATCATTAATATGATGAGCAAAAATTCTCATAATACTCTTTTTAGGAACTATTATCAGAATTTCCATACATATTCAAATAAATACGAATTTCAAGTGTATCTTTCATAAAGACATTTGAAAAATATTAGTATGATTATTACCTCCTCCCTATGAAGTAAAATGATGCCATTCATTTTGACAGGTTTGTAGAGAGGAGAGCCGTGGGCTGAGAATCGCACATCAGTAAGTGGAGGACGCCGCTGTTTAGCCATGACGCTGAAAATGTCCACATTCTCTGTTGGAATACCAAGTATGGAAGCCAATTTGGTCTGCAACTTTTCTGCTTTGCTCGGCACAACAGATTGTGTCTACGTACAGAGAAAAGAATCATGTCATTTTGAACATACAACACAACAGCAGTTACAATTTACCTTGCGTTGCTCATTAATTTCTGCTACGCACCGAAATAAAAAAGTAGCGTTGATAGTTCGGTTAAAACTGATTTTAAGCCAAAAATATTCTGCATAAACTACAATTTTTTATCGTTAGAAACTAAGCTACGATTTTTTGTATGTTAAAAATGAAAAGCCTCATTTTTTGCGCTTTTTCAATCATAACTCTTTGTGTGAGAATCCATTCCAAAAAAGTTAAATAAAAATTTAAACTACTTAATTATTTCAATATTTGCACGACCATGACCTAAATTAGCCCAAAGCGGTAAAAACTAAAAGCATATGCTCACTTTGTAGTCCCAAATGCGTATAAAGTCTTCATCAGAAAGTCCAGCGATGCGAATGGAGCCAGCATTTACAACATTCTCATGGGGAATATCTTTCACGAATACAGATACATTGGCAGCTACACCAAGTTGCGTATGGTATCGGTCAAATACGTTGAACTCCAGCTCATATCTGAAACATACAGAAAATAAAACTTTTACTCCAAGTTCACATAATGCTTATCCGGGTAAAAGCCAGAGGTCAAAAGATGTCTTTAAAGCTGCATCGAACCATAACGATCTAACATCACTGTTCAAACAGTTTAAAAAAGTGACGCAAAAATGTACATTCATGGCAATGATATTTCAAAATTTTCGCTTTTAAATTGAGAAAATACACACAAACTTGTCTTTTTCACAACTGAACCCAATTAACAATACCCACACATAGCACTTCAATTTTGAAGTCGAATAAATCTACCTCTGTCACTATCCAAGTTAAATGTCTGATTTAAAAAGCCGTCCGGCGGCGTTTAAACCTAACAAAATTCTAACTCATATCTTCTATTTTAACTTGAGAGATACAATGTAAATGTTCTTTTCCGTCCCACATAAAACAACGAAGTTCAATTTCCGATCTACTACACACACTATTTATGGACGATTAATCAAGCAAGATAAATAGTTTGCAATATATAATGATTTACCTTCCTGTATCCGTATCTTGTTTCATAGTAATTGTTCCCGTATCCTCGTCTAGTCGAAATTGGGGATGTTGATTCTCAGGATCTTTCCAATAAAACTTTTTATCAGGCAAGTCCCAGTCATCAAGATCGTACACGTATACACGACCAATATCCGTATCCGGATTCATTCCCTGTTAACAACAATTAAATAAAGTCAGTTTCGAGTAGAGCTATCATCTGGCTACACTCGAAAAAAATTCAATGACTGCCAGGAGGAGAAAACATTCTAAAACTTGTCTTCGTTACAATAAAATGCGCATTTCAAAAAGTCTTTAATCTAGTTCAAAATGCTCGAAAAAAACTTTTTTCATGATTTCTGTAGTGTTATTATCAATGCGACGGAGTTTTAGCTCAACTTTTGCGACTGAAACCATGTTTTTAAATAATCTAGTTTCATGGACACTCATAGATCAACGCAATCATCCAAAATGCACACTTTGTTATAAAAACTTCTCTGAAATTATTTAAATAAGCAATGATACGAATCTCCAGAAGATCCTATCAAACTCACCATATACTTGTACACGATAATATCTTTGGAACCGGACTGCATTTTGTTATCATTGATATCTCCAATGATCACGGTCAGGGTACTCGTACCAGACATGGCCGGATTTCCTGAGTCTCGGATCACAATCGGAACCAAAAACTCTTTTTTCTGCTCACGGTCAAACATTCGCAAAGATGAGACGATTGCCATTCCATCTCCATTTGCACCCTCTGGAAAACATCAGTCAAGCACATAAATATATCTTCACTTCATTCCATGCACAATTAGCTAGCAAATTCAGTCCGCGTTCTTTTTTTTACTACAGTAATAACTAAATAACTAACTAACGAAGTAAGTAACTAACTATGCTTCATTGACTCACTATAAGATAACATAAAAGCATTACAATGCAGAGCAGATTGATTTAATTAAAAGCCGCAAATTGAACAAAATGAGCTTACTTGGATCATGTTCAACTTTGAATGAAGCTTTGATCTCATCAGCTGCATTGGGATCCATACGGAATGTAAACGGTGGTCCATTTCCTTTGGAACGGTCGTCGTCATCTGTAGCCAAAACTTCTACCACTTTTTTCGGTGGCTGATGTTCCGGCAAAACTGGACGGTAGTCTTTCAAGACTGCAAAAAATAATAATGTCAAAACTCGGGTTCTTACCAATTTTTCTAAATTAAAGGTACTACTGCAGAAAGAAAATGAGGTTCAGCAGAGCATACAAACATACATGGCTGCAATATCTTGAAGATATATAGCTTTATTAGGAAAGTTAAGATTCCATTCGACTGGAGAGATTCAATGAGTCGAAAATGATACTGCAAGTTTATATGAAAATAACTGTGCTATGCAGTTACAGCCGATGGGCTCTTCCCTCACAAGTGACTAAATGAAATCAAGTATGGAGGCAATAGTAGAAACCAGATAAAAAAGGTAGGAAAAGAGAAAAAAGACTTACATTTGGGAGCATTATCATTTACGTCGTCAACAATAACTGTCAAAGTGGCAGTAGATGTTTTTGGTGGAGTTCCATCATCAATTGCTAAGATTTTTACCTAAAAAAGGAAAAACACAAGTTTCCTCAATATTACCATTGAAAAGTTACAGTACTCTCATATTAGCATAGTATGCAGTTAGAAAACCATTCTTTTTCGTGTGAAATGATAATTCTTATAATTAGTTAGTTAATCTTTTCTACCCCACAAAACTAAACACTACAAAAATGCCGTTATCATTGTTGAATACTGCAAAAATCCCAAAATCCTAAACATAAAATAAAAAGCAATTTCAAAAATTACTCACTTGATGCCTTGGAGAAATTTCCCGATCCAAACCCCTCTGAATGGTAACAGTTCCATCTTGATTGATAGAAAATTGTCGTCGGCGATCACTGGACCGATCAATGGCATAGGAGACCTTGCTTTTGCCCCCTTGGTCCGGATCCGTGGCCTTAAAAGTTTCCAAACTCTTACCCACCTCCGCATTTTCGAAAACCGTCACCTCAATATTGGGTTTATCAAACACTGGCTTGTTGTCATTAATATCCCTGAGTAGGACTTTGACCCAAGCATAGGCCACATGATACTTATCATTGTCATTATCGTCTCCTCTGTCATTCACTTGGATTCTGAACCGGAACCCTTGACTTTGCAATGGATCTTCATAGTCCAAAGGTTGCACGATTTTAAGTGAGCCAGTCCCATCATTATTGCGTACCATGGTGAACTTATCTGCACCATAACCCGAGTCCTCCATAACCTATAATAAAGAGTAATGGCCAAACTGAATGAATCCGTAAACGGTGAAAGTTGAATCCATTATGTGTAAGCAGTCAAATGGCTCTATATACAGGGCCATTCCATCACGGTCAAAATAAACAGAATAGGTAGACAAAATCGTCTCTTGTACATACAAGAAGTTAAAGTGTGAGTTTTCGAAAATAATATAATAGACACAAAATGTGAGAAATTTGGCACTGTGCATACACTTTCCACTTGAAAATTTTCTAACTAGCTAACTAAGATGCCACCTAATATATTTATAAGTGCGAAATAAGACTCTGACGCCAAATAGAAGTTTGGAAACATGGTTCGACTCATTCCTGAAAAATTTTGAAAAAAAAAGCAACTAAAAAATTCTAACTAGCTAACTAGAATGCCATCTAATATATCTATAAGTTTGAAATAACACTGTAACACCATCTTACAGGTAGGAAACATGGTTCGGCTCAAACCTAAAAAATTGTTGAAAAAAAAAGCAAATAGAACAAAATTCTGGCTAAAAGTTATCAGCACGCAACTTTCCCAGAAACTATAAGAAAACTTAAGAAATTACATGCTAGATGAATTTTAGAGTATACGATAAGGTGATAAGGAAGAAACTTGGAGCTCATTATTTTCAGTCCTGTTTTCATTAAGTCATTCACACAAATGCTTTGTACTTGTACACGATATTTTGGCCCAAGTGCCAGATTTGAGCATCCAAACTTTATCTTCTACATTTCAGCTTAATTATGAATAAACTAACATTCCCTTCTTACTAACAACTAACTATAGTCAGTCATTGCCTGCTTTCACACTTAGAGGGAACCTAACCAAAGTCCTCCTGAAAATTCTAATCTATTACAGCCAGACAAACAGTACAGCGCGTGGAGAAGTCGAATTTTTATTCTAAACTACGTAGCGTTGAAATGTGATGACAATTTATAGTTCAGCCAATGGCTAGTTTTGGCTTCTATCCATAAAATAGCCATCGCCCTAAATGGCCGGACCTTTATTTCACTTTACAACGCATGTGGATGGACATGGGAAGCATCATTGCAAAATATGCAGACGCAGGATATACATTATCTTCAAGTCTAATGTAATGTATACAGTACGTTCACTTTATTTTTGACAAAATATATGAACTTAACGACGAAAATTTACCCTTCTCACTTTTAGCATGTAGACGGAAAATTAATTAAAAGTTGAGTGAATATACCTTGTAGTGGAATTTATTGGTCTCATCTTCATCATGTACTGTGACTGTGAGAATTGGAGTCTCGGGCAATGTTTTCCCATCCGTTTCATCTACTTCAGTATACCATTCATCTTTTGTGAAACGCGGAGGCATGTCTAGTGTACAGAACATAAGATCCTTAGTCATGCATCATAATCACTTTCACCATAGTAAAAAGAGAATGCTTTAAGTTAGTTAGTCCACTTTAGCAGAGGTCAAAGTTCAACTCCAAAATAAAAACATTCAGCATTTAGTTTTCCCCCGAAAATTCGCACGCCGCTTGAAAACAGTTTTGGTAAACAGTTATACTGATAACTAAATGCATTTTATCATTAGCCCCTTTACAGTAACTTGATATTTAACATAAATTGCAAAAAGTTCCAATTTGCTAGCCATAGCCATATAAAAACCACTTTTAATCAGCGCTTGAATGCAATTCGCAGCAATCAGGTTAAAGCCCAACTTTTACTAAATAAGAAACCAATACTTACCATTGATATCTTTGACTCGTATAGACGCCGTCCCCGTCCCTGAAGAAAAATATTTTTCATGTAAAGAAATAGATCACACAAAAAAATGCCTTACATTCATCAACCACATAATCACTTTCATTTGTGTGGTGACTTGTGAGTGAATGAATAGACTACAGATCCGTAGTTTCGGTCTATTAAACACAACATACATACATATGAGAGATAAAAGTTTCACAAAGAGTCAAATTCCATTTTGTTGCGTCAAAACTGTTTCATAGCACAATACATGCACATTCGCAAGTGCAGGACACTTTCCCAGTTTGCTTTATATCGAGTAAAAATATGAAAAATTCACTTTTAGCTTTCATATGCAGTTTTCAAAGTAGATTAATGCTACAACCTAAACGTTTTTCTCTAGTGTTAATCATAAATCATTAATTTTTTACCCTTTAACCCCCCTCCATCCATCGCAACAACTTGTATAGAGTAGTCCGGAGTTTTCTCACGATCCAAGCAACATACAGCAGTTTTGATGACACCAGTTTCTGGCTCAATCTCAAAAATCGGTCGGTTTTGTTCTTCATCTATTACGTTCTTCTCAATGGAATAGGTGAGTTTGGCATTTGTCCCTTCGTTTTGATCGTCATAATCTTGAGCAGTCATAGTCATCACCACCATTCCTATACATCAAAATGGACACACAAACAATGCATTAGTGTCATTATTTTCTGATTTCATTCGAGTTTTTCATTCAACTTCAAATACTCAAAGTCACAAACGACGTCCAACTCCTATGTATGCATGCATTCGTAAATATTATAAGTGCAAATCAAAAAACAATACTTTCGCATCTTTTTTAGGCTTTACAATTATTTTAGCCCTTCAAGTTTGTGAAAATTTCGATGTTTTTCGCGAAAGATTTCATCTCTCGCTGTAAAATCTTTTGACAATTTTCTCCCTTATAATTCCCTAAAGTCACATTATGTGGAATAAATAGGAAACTACAAGTCTTACCGGAAGTTCCATTTTCTGTCACATTTCCATAATAGATGCCCAGTGGGAAGACTGGAGAGCAATCATTGATATCTTTGAGGTTCACTTGGACATCACTGTAGCCCACCAAACCTTCTCCACCCTCATCTTGAGCAAACACTGTGAAACGCCATTGAGCCCGTCCCAAAGGTTGATCTCTGTCCAAAGGCTACACACACAAAAAATCATCATCATTTCCATTTCATAACAAATGCAAACTACCTATTCCATAAAACTCCCAACTAAAGACTTCAAAAATATTACTGACAAAACGAAGAATGTTATTAACAATCTCTGCCATCAGCATTAATATTTTTTGCTAAGTATCGTCACCAAATACAATATGGAGAAAAAAAATGATAAATTGATAGAAAATCTCATTAGAAGAGAAAAATTATTATTGACATACCTTGAGCACATAAATCTCTCCTGTGGTACGATTAATGTCAAATTTACTGTTTGTTGGATTATCAGAATCGATTCCTTGACCCGTGAGAAAGTACACGATATTCTGGGGCCTATCTCTGTCTCCGTCATTGGCAGTGACCTAATTTTTTAGACAAAAATTTCATTAAATACATTTCCAGACAAGAATAAATAAGCTAAAGCAAGAAAAAACGTAAAAATTCTGTATTTTTTCAAGCAAAACAAACAACAAAATTATATTGAAAGCCAAAACTGTGCAAAAACAAAAAGAGCGTAGGCGAATTTTTCTTGTAAGCTCTGGTTGCAGTGCATTTTTGGTTTCTAATTTTTTCCCACAAAACACATTGTTAGTTTAGTCACTGACTTTGACGAGGGTTAGTTTTTTCGCAGCGTTTTAAAGGCAAAATAAAATCCAACCTTGAGCAATCTAAGAGGTAAAGGTCCAGCATATTCCTCTTGCAATTCAGTAGTATAAGTAGATTCAGTAAATTCAGGGGGTAAGTCATTCACATCGTTAATGCGAATCACAACATATGTTTCATTCTCGTTCAAACTGTCGGATGCCACCAGGGTCAAATCATACTGGCAAAATCAAGAAAACAAGCCAAACCAAAAATAAGTACAAAAAAAAACAAAGCGGTCAAACGAAACCCGACCATCGTATGGAAACGGTTCATATCAGTATAGCTGTGTGACCGCAAATGCAGTCACAAAATTTTAGTGCCAAAATATCCTTACCAAAAACAACAGCATATTGTTGTTTATTGATAAACCATAAGCCGTTTGATACGAGTATTGGGGGAAATGACATTTGCGGGTGAAAATATGGCACCTTATATTCACAAAATTCACCTCTAAACAACCATTTTAAACCTTAGCGGTAATGCTACCCTAGTATAAATTTAGATATTAAAAGTCATTCATGTGTAAAGATAAGGGTAAAACTATTCCTAGTGAGTGAAAACACTGCCAGTGTAACGTATTTTAGAGATAGACATTACAACTTGCACTTATAACTCAAAACTTTCACTTGGCAAGCAGATAAAAAAAGCTAAAAAAACATTTTTTTTAAATATTTTTTCTCATCAACTAAATAGCATGTGAAAACAAAATTTTCCACCAGAATCTGTCTAAAAGTGCAATATTTTGCTCACAAAACACATGCAATAGAAGCATTACAATTCTTTTCACTCATTAAACTAAAAGTGTTTTTGGTCCGTTGAAGAAAAAAGTCATTTTCCGTTTGAAACCTCCAACTGTATAGAAAATGTTCTCATTCCTTAAATCCTATAGAACTGTTATTGTCTAGTATAAAACCATGATTTTTGGTGCAGGATAAAAAAAAACTTGGCATTTACCAAATAAAAAGCATCTGGACATGTAAGTAATTGCATAGCAAACTTATTGAACAAAAAAATAGCGAATCACGTCAAAATGGAAAAAAAATCTGCGAAACATTTTAGACAGGAAAGAATTTTTTTAACCTGAAGAATACGTTTAGGAAGATTTCTATCGTCCTCCTCTGTAATTTGGGTTTCATAAGTTGGCCGATCGAAAACTGGGGGGTTATCCTTTTATAATGCATAGTATAGAAAAACGGTATAGATTTTTTTGGAAATTTAAATTTCTGGGAAAATTTTATACAATTTTTAATTACATTGACATCCTTGACGTGAATCACGACTTTAGTATGATTTTCATTTTTGTTGTCAGATGCAGCGAGATGCAACTCGTACTGAAAACATTGTGCAGTTAAATTTAACCGGTATTTATGAAGATTATAACCATCTTATGAGTTAAATTAAATTGATTTCCAGTTCAATAAATATAGTCAAACTTTTAACTTCCTTACCCGTTTTCTCGTTTCATAGTCAAGTGGTCCAGCCACGTAAATTGCTCCCGTCATATTCTTTACAGCAAATGCACCTCCAGTATTACCTTTCGTGATTTCGTAACGAATTCGGGATGCTGTAAAAAATGAAACGTACAAAATTAATATTTACGACATCAAAATAACGAACAAAGAGTCTACACAAGGTATGCACAGTTTGTTCATAACAAAAATTCACGAGAGTTTGCAGTCTACAAAATTCATGATTTATGGGACACCGGAAATGCATATAAATGTAAGTTGTGACCGTTGTGACTACAAACTAGTGCAAATTATGAGGGCAAAAAACAATTTCTTATTAGTGAAAGGGAAACCAAAACCGGATCTGCTTATCATTTTGCTTTCCACAGGAAATGAAAAATTATTGCTTGCCTAAAAAAGTACACGTTCAGATACACCATTTACACCAAGGTTACACAAACGAAACACGAATTCCATCAAATCAAATTCGTCCAGATATTTTCATTTCCTTCTAACTAAAATTTCTGCCTTCATCCAACATAAATATACACTTCAAAAACACACAAACAATAAGATCTAACTTCCGTAAGGTCCAGTCGACAGCTTCTTTAAACAGAAGTCTATCAACAATTTATCAATGTCCGCTCCAAACATGTAGCTTTAAATACAAATGCATGGCTATTCCTCCAGTGTATCCAAATTTGGAGAATCTTATACAGATTTCCCAGCTTGTCAACTGTCAGTCACTTCCTTTAGGAGTGTCCTATTGTAAGAAACCCTTTGTAAGTGAAAACCAAATCTGCGATTTTATCACTAGAGGTAGGATTTTTATCATACATCGATATCATCTACGCGAATGTGAACAACTTTATAGCGATATACAATATCCGTCTCAATTTGATTTCAAATTTCAATCGCACTAAAACAAACGAGTATTGCAAACGATTTTGCTCGATTTTTAAAGGATACAGAAAAATTTCAAAAGTGTTTTTCAATCTTTCTGTGTAAAATATCGAAAGCCCGACCTCGCGTTGTTGTGCACTTTAGCGCAAAACCATTCAGTTTGAAAGACTCGCTCCTTTTTCATTTGCTTTGGACCCTTGTCGGCACAAGATTTACAAGAAATTGTAGTGCCAGATGCATGAGAATTCTAGTACTTCAACTCTACCAGTTAAAGTGCATTCTTTAAGCCAGTGAAAAAGGTGCTGGAATTTGGACAATGTGATCTATTATACAACACTACCTAATAAAATATTAACAATTGAATCGGGAACCTTATGAAATTCCTTTTTGTAGCACGTAAAAACAATGAATTCATTTTATGTTCCCAAGAACACAAAATGGTGTAAATACAGCAACAACCCAAATACTGTTCTCAGCCCAAAAAACACTCAAAAATAATAACAAACTTTTATACCCATTCAGCGTCACATTATTTTCTCATTAGCTCTTGTATTAAAAAACTCTGCTGTTTTCCAATGCTAACAACAAACTAACTAATGTGACTAAAAGTAAATGTAATCGCTTGGTTAGGAGAAAAACAAGTGTTGCAAAAAAGTTGCACACACATAATAGTAATGAGAGAGAGCTTTAGCAAATTTGGAGCATATTACGCATGAACAAATCTTAGATCTTCAAAAGAACTCTTTTGTAACAAGGACCCAGAAAAAACGTCATAAAGATATTTGGGCAAAAATTTATGACTCCTCCAATTCTCTTAGATCCATATAAAACACACAGTAGTATTGACTGCATACAATTTAGGATAGCAGACTCATATTATATTCACATGACCAAGTTTTGAGCCGGAAAAAAACTCGCTGGGAAAGATGTACATCTTAGATTGCAAAGGTAGGATTTTTTTAACATTCAAAGAGAATTGGACTCAATATTTTCTATCATTGTTTTAATATAGAACAGACCTTACACCATCACATTTCAAATAAATTAAAAATACAAGTTCCCTGCAATTTGAACATAATCTAGACGGCAAAAATTCGTTCGTTGTTATTAAAGTTGTCTGTCATGCATTTCTTTATACAATGATGGACAAGCCATGTTGAAAAATTGCAATTTTCTTCATTTCCATGTATCCCTCGTATCCCTTTAAAGGTTTTTCTGTGATGCTGAATCATTCTCATAAAAACTTCAAACACAAAATAATGAAAAGCATAAAAAAGAGAACAATATAATTCGAATCTGATCTCTGTATCCTTTCCATCCAAAGTGGAAATAGAGACAACTCATTTCATATGCAATCCTTCCCTAATCTAGTGGCATTAGTTTTCCTCTGAGAAAAGAAACTGCCATGCTACTTTTTCTTTCACCCATTTATTCAATTAATTCTCAAGACTAGTTTCAAATCTAGTTAGTTAGTTACCTCCACAAAACTTGAGCTTGAAAACTAATTTCCCGGCTAAAAACCTTTCTTTTTTCGACAAATTGAAGCATCTCCATTTCCTTGTAGCTTATTAATTAATTTCAAAAGTTAAAGTTCAAAAGACTCCTAACCCAGGGGTCGAAGATCGCCCAGCACTTTGTCAAAAACAGTTAAAAAAAACTTATACTGTTTGATTATTATACTATAAGATTGTTTGTTCAATCAGCGTAGGAGATTACCGTTGCAAACTCGATTAATCTAAAGAAAAAGTCTTAAATTTCAACTTTTCAAACATCATTCTTCCAGAAAAACTTTTACATTTTTCTGCGCACTCAAAACGTTAAAAGTATGTAAAATATAATATACAAATAATAATTTGGAAATCATCAGATCATTACTGAGTTTGCTTAAAGTTTTTTTATGTAAATTTAAACTCGCTTAACTGTATCAATTTTGTAATTATCATCCAACGCATGTAAATCTTTTCTTGTAATGACAATTTATAGCACATATATTCTAGTTTACGGAATAAAGTCAATAAATGAGCCATATTTCACAGCATCGCACGGTACAACGCAATCTTCCTTCACAGTTGAAAAACAGACAAACATTATGATTTCCTGTTAAACATTTATTGAACACAAATGCTCCCTGTTTCGCATACATAACAATATACGAATACAATGCATCATATATTTAAGTGCATGCTGACTTTCTCTTTTTCAACCGGATACTTTATTTCTGTCGACTCGCTCCGTGAGAAAGTATCAAGTGTACTGCAAATTCCAAGGTGGAAGAATCAGCTCCCTACTGAATGAGACGTTATTTGGACACGGTTATCAGTATGGACAAACATTTTGAATCTTTTGTACCAATTCTACCTTATATACATATAGAACTTTTGTACAAGTTAAAGGGAGTGAACATAAGCCCTTCTTTGTAAATTTTGGATTCGGGTATTTTTCAACTTGAGAAAAGTAGCTTATTCCTGTTACATTTTCAATAAACAAGCCAAAACCTAACATTCTACTTAACTGCTACGATTTGTACAAGAAACTCGCTTTTGGTTCAACTAATTTCACGCATATACAGCTTCTTCAGAACAAGTTGCAAAACAATACTCTTAATTTCTTTTGATCTTCCTTGCGCACCTAGTTAGCAGTCATTGAAAAAACGTTTTCCAAGAAACGTGCATTTCTAAAAGCTAATTTTAAACTCAAGTTCTCATTAAAGTTGTGCTTGGAGAACCAAACAAAACAAAAATTTGGTACTACGCTAATCATTAGGGTATTCCAGTTACTCCAGTGGAGAGTAAGAAAAACAGTTTTCTTTAAACTTTAACTAAAAAAAAACAGCTTTACCTTGGCTGAAAATTCACAACATTTAGGGCGGTCTTCAATCATTAACTTTGCGCACTGTAAGAACTAATAATAAACTTTTGCCTGCCTTTTTTTTTGGTATAGCCCAATGAGTGCAAAACGGGACTAACTAAGTATCACATTAAGAATACAAACAAAAATTTTTGGCAGACAAAAACCGATTAATACCAAAAGATTGCATTATTCATACCATTTAAGATCTTGCCAAGAAATATGAATTTTTAATCCAAATTCCTTAGAAAAAATCGCATCCATAAATTGCACCAAAGAAATCTTCAACTCAAGTACAGTACCCTAGAAATATGAGATGCCATTTCCCTAATTCATCTTCATAATAATTTGGCAACGTCAGTGAAAAAAACCTTGTTTTTTGTTTTCTTTCCAATAGCAATCACACGTTCAATTTCAAACTTGGCACAAATCTCAACCTATTATAAGTATATGAGTGAATACCCCTCTTTAAAACCAAAATTGGCCATATAGATTTAAAAACTTTTAACAGTTTCCCCAGCTTTTAATCGTAAAAAAGTTGTACCACTATAATCTCACGCGTGAAATATTCATTTTTGGCTCTATTTCTCCAACTATTTCTGGACACAAGTGCCCACCAACTTTTAATGGCCACAAAACGGTGCACATTTTCAATAAAGTTGGATAATTTAGCTACCGAGAGGGAAAAACAAGTGAGAATGGATTCAAACAGGAGATAAATGCCAATCTAACTGGATGCGACATGAACAAAAAGAAAAGAGACAGACGTAGTGGGTAAGTGAAAGAGAATGAAATTGATTTCCCTAAACACTAAAGAAGACGCACACTTGCAAATAATATTCACTCTCTCTGTGTATACACACAACTCCTATTCTTTTGAAATACGGTCAGAATTTAACCTTTGTACTAACTAACCAACTTAACTCCGCATGCATTCAAATTCAGAGTATCATATCGTGAATAAATACCTTTAATTATTCACATCATCGCAAAAAGAACATTTAAATACTAAAATTTCAGTTTCCAGTCAGTTGTTACGGTAAAACACAAAGGAATGTAAAAAAATTCTGAAAATGTTCATTACGAGCGTTTTCAAAATCGAGTAACCGCAAAAGTTTAGCATCTGCACACCCAGAAATTGAATGCCTGCATTTTTTTTACTTTTCATAAAAAAATTATGCCTAAAAATTGCGGCGACCGCTGCAATACAGCAGAACAACTAGGGTTGTCAGCAATAAACACAGCAGCTGTTGCATTCTAACTCTTCCAACTAAAATTGTACATGTTTCTCCAGACATGGAATGGACAACTCATAAACTTCCAGTGTAAACTGGAGCCTAAAACCCCATCTTAAAAATTAAGATCACCAGCCCTCCCTCAAAATAGGACACTTAAAACCACAACCCAATTAATTTCCAGAGCAAATGAAAACAGTAAACCCCGTGAAAACTATCAAAAAATTGTGACACATCTCTAAAGTTTCTCGGTATTCTTCAATTGATTACTAGTTGAAGAATATAATAATTGCAAAGAGTAAGGCGCCCAGAAATCTCAACTTTTTTCCCAAAACCTCCCAACTCTTGCTACGAGTAGAATTTCATAATGATTGTTGTGTGCACAAAGAGATGTGATTCAACGAAAATAGAATACTAGACTAGAGCCTATTAAGTAACATAATTTTTCATGTGGTTTCCAGTTTAGTTCCCATATTTCTCTAGGAAATTGAATAGCATTCCCGCAGTGAACGAATTCAGACTAAAAAGGATTCCATTTTTCATTAAAAGCAAATGAGCCAAAATTCACATGCAAAAAGCTTCTGTAAAAACTGAGTCAGTGAGTTTATTTCAAGTTCAAGTACATGCAAGTGCTGCTCTAAAATATCATATTGCCATTCAACTTTTTTTTGCATTTACACTATCTTAAAAGACGCGTCTATTTTTGTGGGTCGCAGCAATACAAGTATCCATTTCCAAAAACTTTTTTTACCACTGTAGTAAGACAAAAATCTATCCAATTGTCCATATGTCTACCACATATTGACTAATGTATGAAACTATCTTTGCAATCACAAGTAAATGTTACAACTTTCCCCCTGCAATCGTGATCAAACGACACACTACTCATATAAGAATTGCCCTTAGCCAAAATAAATTGCATAAGAACTGCCGTAAATCTTGCTTTTATTGTTTTCCTATATGAAGCTCAAGAAAAGTACTTTGGGTATCCAATCTGCGGCCAAAAGTCACATGATGCCACCATTTCGCGGACACACGCTAAATGCCCTAATATTTCAACGTGTGCTCGTACAATGTGTCCACATTGTAGATACAGGGTGTAATTCAAGCTACATAGGAATCCATGCAAAAACTCATCTGTGCACTTTGCACGCACTAACAAACCACTATAACCTTACATAATTTACAATCCAAGATTGCACCGTTTTCCGAATCTATTCCGATACAACTATCGAGATACTAAAAGTTATCAAAAAAGTGTACTTGTTACATTTAGAGGAATACATACTCGTTATAACTCCGAATCGCTACTGGCAATCAATCTTTTGATACTGAACAAGAAAATTTCAAATCAACCCACGAATCCCCATGGGCTTATGCTCCGCAATATTTTTCTCACCACACCACACAAACGTTATAAAAAATCAAAGTTAGAGATGATCGTAAATATATGCCAAAATGTGATGCCGAGATTGCAATTCACTAACTATCGATAAAAAGGACGACTAAAGTGAAAAAATATGTTAATAAGTTCAACTTACATTCATCCAAATCCTTGGCAGTGACAGTGAGTACTGTATGTTGAATATCCTCGTTCTCATCAACTTCAGCTTCATACAAAGCTTTGTCAAAATATGGCGGATTGTCGTTCTTGTCCGCAATTCCAATTCTGATGAATTTCGTCACTAGAAAAATTAATTTCACGTCAATTAATCATCAAAGTCGTTTCGCAATGAAAGCCATACAAATCCACTCGTCTATCACACTTTTGTATCCAACGTTCAGAAAAAAATGTGAACAATACATATAGTTTGTGTAGAGTTTTTCTTGTAAACCAATTAATTATTGTGGTTGCTTACATGAAACCCGAGATTTGGTTTTTGTACTTGCATGTGTTTTTTTAAACAAAACAAAAGTTTTGGTACCAAAAGTTTGGGAAAGCTTTTTGTGTAACCAACTACTATGGTCGTTTACTTGGAGCGGACTGAGCCATTTGCGTTTTGCTGCTCTGAGTTTTAACTTTCTCTTTGGAATGCATGTCATGCGCCCCCATGCACGTTACAGAGGCAAAGGGGATTTCATGAATTTTCTCTAGAGTTTGGGAAACTTGATCATCGTATTTATAATGTTGGTTCAAAGTCATTAGCTGTAGCTACCGACCAACAATGTTGTGCATAGCTTAACCAATGTGGATGCGGTTGATTTTCTTTGATGCTAATAGTACTATGGGATAGAAAATGAGATCTTCTTTTTGAAATAGACGGTCATGTCCCAATATAGTTTCCTAAAATTGAAGCTACCGTATTTTGTGAAACCGCAATCCATTATGGTTGGACCGTTCAACCCCGCAACAGTTTGGCATTTGAGAACTTGAACCAACAACCAGCGTATCTATAAAGCGTCTAAAATTTTTAGAAATCCCTAAAAAATCTCAAAAATTGAAATGTTGGTTAGTTCGTTTAGATCTGGGAACTTGCAGTAACTAACTAACTGCCTAAAACAAATTTAAAGGTGTACACGAATTTCATTAGTAATTAATCGGGTCATCTAATCCTACCATGTCTGTGTTAATAAATTTATTGCACAATGCCTATAAACATACAGAACATGAGATCGTCTTGGAAAGATTATCGTGGGAAATGATCCGATTACTTTATCACATTATTATCGTACTTTCCCTCGCTTGCCCAATCATGTGAATCAAAACATGTCGTTGTCGTATTCAGTAACCTATACTTACACTTTAACGACAAAAACTGTTGTTTAAGGAAATCGCTTTAGATTATAACTAACTTCAAGCATTCCAGCTAACTACAGTTTTTTTAAGACTAAAAGTGTAAAACTACAAACAGTACAATCTGTATATGAAACTTTCAAAAACGAAAGAAAATGATAATCCAGTGAACTGTAGTGCAGCAAACGCAATCCAGATTGAATTGAAACTGCTAACTAACTCATTCCAATACAAGAAGTTTATACTTGGCCATATAAATGCACACATGTAGTGTTTGGATGCGAAATTATATAATTTCACACTCCATAGGACGTCTTATTTTCATCCAAACTTATCAAACAAACTTGCTTTTCCTGACAACACTTACTTTGTTAGTTAATTTATCACCTTTCAAAAACTTAAACTCTCGACCATATGCTTTCGATGAATTTCAATATCTTCAATCTTCACAGATTCAATATTTAGTTAGTGTAGGAAATTTTCACGAACCTATTTTCGCATATTACTTATCTCCTCAGTCATTAGTTACACTCTGTCCGAAAAAAAAGTTTACACCTAGATTTTTGGGATATACAAATAACTACGAGGGCAGAGATAGTTATTTTCATGTATTCTGTTACTACTAACAAGCAATGCATACATGTCAAGTTTCATCCCGATCGGATCAAGGGTTGGCGAGAAATTCTCAAAAAACTATTTTTTGGTGTCCGAAAAAAAAGTTTACACG
>Ga0210040_10001806_pt1 | contig 31463 bp, 26 predicted proteins | sample CryGeyCG12114_NA_FD_185462 | JGI IMG/M metagenome (GOLD analysis project Ga0210040, IMG submission 185462) | Groundwater microbial communities from aquifer - Crystal Geyser CG19_WC_8/21/14_NA (SPAdes) (version 2) | ecosystem: Environmental > Aquatic > Deep subsurface > Groundwater | place: USA...
ATTGAAATGTATTATAATCCCGTAAGAAGGCATTCCAGCTTAAACTATATGAGTCCAGTTAATTTTGAACATTTATAATTACCACAACTAAGAAAATTAACTGTCCGTCCTTTTCAACACACCTCAATTTTCCTAAAATCAGATAGATAATTGCCTAGATGTTTGCTGTTCCTCTGGTGTGCTCGGTGGCAAATGGTTTAGCAGGTTTTTTGAGCTTAGTAGGTTTACTCTGTTTGGCAGGTTTGTTTTCTTTAGCGGGTTTAATCTTTTTATCTGCTACAGTTGTAGGTTGTCCCCACTCCTTTACGGCTGCTGTAATCCGCTCTATTAAGGCTCCTCCTTTTTCCGAACCCAGAGTAGCACCCAAAACTACGCCAGCGCCTAGCGCACCCAGAACAGAATACAACACCCGCGTGTCCTGGATGAACGGCTTAATAGCTTGATGAAAGGATTGGTGCTTTTTGCTTTTTTTCTTATCTTTTGACATTATATGATTTCTAATACTATAATAATTTAATTATTAATAAGATTAAATTTTCATAACCAATAGGTAATATACTACGGGCTGGCCTCACCATGGTTCTTTCAGAAATTTAGTCGGACTTGGTACAATATCCTTTTAAGAGAAGCCATAAATCGAATTTATTCAAATCATAATTCTATAAAAAGTTAGTACTGGTATAAGTAGCAATAAAAAATAGTAATTTTGGGATTAATCAACAACCCTCCTTTCTCATTAAATAATTTGTTTAACCTTATTTCTAATTCCTTATAATAACTTAATCTTGCCCTATTAACTATGGTTAAGTAGGCTTTCATTCTAATGCTGACTTAACAAATCCTTCATATAAGCTTAACCTGAAAAATGGATGTTCTACAATTGGTTAGCCTAAATTTGTATTTTACAGATGATAATAGGAGAACTATTTAGGGTTGTTTAATTTAATATAAGAATGACGGGATTACTTTTTACCATCTTTGAGGGCCTGAACGTTTCGACCCTTAAGAATGAAGAATGCATGAATTATCTTTATTATTTAGATACTTTGTTGGATGAAGAAGAAAGTCCGGAGAGTTTTATCAGATATCAACTCATGAAAATCAAAATTCAACTTAGATTAAGAGAAATGAACAAAAATGCAGCCAGCAAGCAGCAATTAATGGTTAAATAAGTTTGCTAACATGATATACTTTCTTTCCCAGACAATCTCTATCAAAGCTTTTTAGGTTGATGGTAAGTCCAGGAAAATGCCAGTTTGCAATAATTATTTAATTGGTGCTCCAGTAAAAGAATATCAAGCTAGGCGTATTGCTGGGTAATGGATATGGCCGCAATTAACGGAAGGGTTAAAATAAAGCCAGTTAAAAACTGGCTTTATTTCTAAACAAACAAATATGAAAAAAAGATGAGCTACTTGAATATCTATTGGCACAAAGTACGGTTCCTGCTTTCATCAATAAGTAACTAGCATATTAAGAAACTGTTATTAATATTTAAGGCCAGAAAGGATTAATACAATGCAAGCAAGTTTAGACTAGTCCCAAAAATCTGGAAAAATGTTAACTCCTGCTGCTACATTCAAATTTCCTGATGAGCCACAAATAATAGCAGGGGATAATAGTAGGAGACTTAAAACTGAATGGGAGATGATTGTTATTTAACCGAAAAGGTCAAGGTTAACAAATCCAAGTTAGGCCAAATAAAAATGATAATTTTAACTTGTGAATACCAATCTTTAATAAAAGGGGAATAAATGTAAGTGCTATCATAAATATTATGATAGCACTTACATATTAAGTTTTGTTTGTGTTAAATATTTGTTAAAACCTTAATAAAACCATTACAATAGCTAATGCGATTTAACAACTAATCCGGGTAATTTTCGAGCATATCTAAATTCCAAAATCACGTGGATAAGCAAGAAAATTTAAAAAAGTTAAGTCGTAGAAACTTCATTCGTAATTCTGTACTTGCAGCTACTGGGGTAACTTTGTTGCCTTCTGCTCTCATTAGTTGCCAAGATGATAATGCAGAATTTAAGCCGGAAGGGAAATATGGTTTTTTTGAAGGAGTAGCCAGCTTTGACCCTACCCAAGATAGCATAATATTATGGTCCCGTTACACCCATGCCCCTAATGAAATCGGTAAATCGGTAATTATTTTGGATGTAGCTACTGATAAAGCTTTTGATAGTGTTGTTGTTAGCCAAGCGGTAGAAATTGATGCCAATAGTGACAATACTTTAAATGTAGATGTAAGTAAGTTAACGGCAAATACAAAATATTACTATCGGTTTCGGAATGAAAGAACTGAAGCTGTTTCGATTGTAGGGGAAACCAGAACACTACCTGCTACAGGGCAAGCCACTGCCGTTAAAATAGCTGTGGTTTCTTGTGCCAATTATCAAACCGGCTTGTTCAACGTTTATGGGGCCGTAGCTGAATCGGATGCTGACCTGGTGGTTCATTTAGGGGATTACATTTACGAATACGAAGTAGGGGGTTATGGTACAAGTAATTTAACATCTTCCCTGAAAAGAGAACATGAGCCAAAAGGTGAAATTGTAACTATTGAGGATTACCGCACCAGGTATCGGCAGTATAGAGGTGATGAGCAATTGCAAAAAGCCCATCAATTAAAACCGTTTATATGTGTTTGGGACGACCACGAAGTAGCCAACGATGCCTATAAAGATGGCGCTGAGAATCATCAAGCTAACGAAGGCAATTTCGCAGCTAGAAAACTGAACGCCATACAGGTATGGCACGAATATTTACCTGCCCGCGTTACAGATAATGCTAAAATTTACCGCAATTTTGAGATTGCTGGCATTGTGAATTTAATAATGCTGGATACTAGAATTATTGGCAGGGACAAGCAATTAGATTATAATGCCTATTTTACGCCTACTGGGTTAAATAGTGCAGCATTTTTATCAGATTGGCAAAATCCTAATAGAACGATGTTAGGCTTAGAACAGCGCTCTTGGCTTATGTCCCAACTCATATCCAGCTCGGCCAAGTGGCAGGTTTTAGGCAGCCAGGTACTAATGGGTAAGATATTTATTCCGGCTGAATTGCTCCTGATGACAGCCCAAATTGCCGCCGGCAACACCAGCCCGGAACTAATGGCGCAATACAATGCCTTAGTAACACAGTTAGTCACTATTAAAACCAGACTTCTTCAAGCAGACCCCACCGTTAGCGCCGCAGATAGAGCTAGAGTAGAAACTGTCCTTCCTTACAACCTGGATGCCTGGGATGGTTATCCTGTGGAACGGGAAGTGATTTTGGCAGCGGCATCCGGAAAGAAGCTTATTGCCTTGGCCGGAGATACCCATAACGCCTGGTATTCACAATTAACAGATGTATCCGGGAATAGAGTTGGCTCAGAGTTTGCCGCCCCTTCTGTATCATCTCCTGGTTTTGAAGCTATTTTTGGGAACAATCCACAAGTATTAGCCGGGATTGAGCAAGCATTTACATTGCTCATTAATGATTTACAATACTTGGATGCTTCGCGGAGAGGATATCTGATGGTTACCTTTTCTAATAGCAATGCTGAAGCTGATTGGAGATTTGTAAGTTCATTAGCGACAAAAACCACTTCTACTATCTCCGGTAAAAAAGCTACCGAATCATAAATTACTGAATATTAGGTACCCTTATTTAGATCAATGTAAAGTAGCCTTTAGAATGTAACGTTTTATGCCGATAAACTAGCTGCGGGTACCTGTTGCGACACCGCCGCAAACGGCTGCTGCAGGAGCGAAACCAAAATAACAGTTTTAAGACAAGTTGTTGCTGCACAAATGAAGGTAATACCGGTACGGGTTGCTGCGGGTAGATTCAGAGACAAATAATACTGTGTCTATTCTGGTATAGCTGCCATAAGAGCTGACGTGATTTATTCTACGTTCAGCCCTTATGTTTATTTGGCCATAGTTGGTTGTCCTACTCCTAACTTATTCTCTATAGTAATATCTAATACGTTTTATATAATTAGAAATGAATAAATGAGTACGAAGAAAATTTTAATCATAAATGGCCATCCCGATCAGGAGAGTTTTAATTTTGCAATTGCGCACGCCTATAAGCAAGGAGCGATTAAATCAGGAGCTGAAACTCAGGAAATAAATATTCGGGAGTTAAGCTTCAATGTGAATCTGCAATATGGCTATAGAAAAAGGACTGAACTTGAACCGGACTTAGTGGATGCTCAGGAAAAGATTAAATGGGCTGACCATTTAGTCTGGATTTATCCGGTGTGGTGGGGTTCTGTTCCAGCTATCATGAAAGGTTTCCTGGATAGGGTTTTATTACCTTCTTTTGCCTTTAAGAAAAAGGAAGGGTCTGTTTGGTGGGATAAATATTTAACCGGAAAATCAGCCCGAATAATTTGTACACTTGATCAACCTGGTTGGTATTACAGATTAATATATAATAGTCCAAGTCATTATGCTATGAAAAAACTAACCCTTGAATTTGTAGGAATCAAACCAGTTAAAATTACTACTATTGGCCCCATCCGATTATCAAAAGAAGAATTCAGAGAAAAATGGTTAAGAAGTATAGAAAGATTAGGAGAAAAGAACAGCTAAATAGTTAACCAGCTGAAAAATCCACCTACTTTTAGCCAGCTCGTTGGGCATTATTTACCTTATTAAACAATCTGATTAATTTCTCATGCTAACCAGGTGTAAGCTCCCCAGAAAATAGAACTTTTAAGCAAGAGTGAATAAGTTTTATTCAAAAGAAAAAGAGCAATCAAATTTCTTTAATATAAATAAACTTATAGGTTGACACTAAGGAGCTCCTTAAACTTGATTATCCTATGTTTGCTATAGATGATTATTTTGGTAGGTTCCTAAAATAGGTTTACAGGTTAAATGGTTAAAGCTCTATTCTTTATTATCAGGTTTGCATAGTTAGGGTTTTCCTTTCATATTTTCGCCAGCGCTTTTTAAGTGGTCCTTCCTGCTGGTGCGCCTGAACAGGAGTTAAGTAATCATAGGAAGCATGAGGCCGCAGTTGATTATAAGCTTGGATGGACTTGGTAATAGCTACCTTTGCCAAGTCGAAGGAGATAAAAGACCGGCAGTTAAATTCTTCTTTGATGGTTCTATTCACTCTTTCAGCCAAAGCATTTTCCCCTGGTTCTCCCTGGTTGGTCATACTAATGCAGATGCCTTAGGAGCTGAAGAGTTGAATGTATTCTTTGCAGCAGTACTGAATGCCCCGGTCGGAATGATGAATCAGCCTTTCTTTTCCCTTTTGTAAAGTTTTAACCTCCATTTATAGTGTAGTAAGTGGCCATTTCATATGCAAGGTTTCCGCTAGTGCCCAACCTACAATTTTATGCGAATAAGCATAGGTGATCAGGCTTAAACAGTTATCGGTTCTGATGTAGGTAATATCACTTATCCAATACTAATTAGGACGGCTAACAGGCAACTCCTTAGTGAGATTAGCATATTTGTAAAAAGGATGCTGCAAGTTGGTCGTTTTTGCCCATCTGCGCCGCTTAGAGCATAGTAAATGTGCTCCCGCAGCAAGTCGTAAAGCTTATCCCGTCCCAGTTTTATTTGATGCTCGGCCAAGAAACGAGTGAGCAGATGATATAGTTTTCCCGTACCCACACCGGGTAATTTCTCCCGAATCCTTACTACTTGTGCAAGAATAAGCATCTGTTTTACGTCCATTTTATCTTGCTGGCATAGCTAATCCGCACAGTTTCCTTAAACCAATCAAGGGATACTGTGTGTTTAACTCTTGGACTGCTTGGAATCATACTTTTTTCTGATTTCTATATTTAGCTGCTTTTCGGCCACCGAAATCAGGGTCTCTAGGGCGGTATTCTGTAGCTTTACTCGCATTACTTGAGCTTGGGCCTTGGCTAATTTTTACTTTAATTGGTCAACCGTGGTCTGGGATGGCACTATAAGAAAAGCTGGTTTAGGTCGATAGTATTTTAACAGCCTGGTTTTGTAGTACCAGCGATGCCAAGCTTGTAAGTTGGATACTGAAAGCTGGTATTGCTTAGTAGATTGTTTGATGGTGAGCATACCAGACCGAATTTCTTCAACAATCTTTCTTTTCTCTATAGACGACAATCTTTCTTTGGTATTTCCTTTTAATCAATCCAATCAAATGAATTGATTTTTATTCCTCTAAAACAATCGTCCATACAACCCTTTGGCACAAATCCGCATAAAGTAACCAATCCATTTATTTTATCAGTCTCAAAATACAAGGTATTATTTTTTTCATCAACTACTAAATATTCCCTTGCGCAAGAATTATAGAGGTCATCAATGGTTAATGGAGTTGCCCCTTTTTCATGACTACCCAAATTAGTCTTTGTTTCAGCATATGTATCACTTATCTCTCGTTGTCCATTTGTCTCATTTGTCTTGAACTCTTGGTAAACCCTTGAAGTTACTATACCTTCTTCAACTTTTAGCTCAGTTATATTGCCAAATCCCGCCCACGAAACGAATGTTGTTTGATATATATATGAATTTCCATTTATTTTTTTGAGTTCATTCCATTTAGAAAAGCTTTCATTATAAGACAGACCGCTTTCTCCTTTTAAGGCTGTTAGTACTGATAAATTTCCATTATTATCTTTTTTACATGATATTATAATCACTATAAGAATTAAGAGAAAAGGTCTATTTATTTTCATGTCTTTTTTATTTATTATTATGATTATATCATTAAAAGGTTGCGATGCTTGCTGCTAACTAGGATACATAGTGCATTATGGGGCTGCTTATTACAAGGACGAAATGTATTTCTATGAATATAGCAACCTGATAATGAGCGGCATGTAAAAAAATCAGAATCCTAGAAGTAATTCAATAAGCATTTACAAAATTAGAATTTAGAGTCAGCAAGGGCTCTTTCAAAAACTTACCGATACAAAATGGCGGTATACTATTGGAACCCCAAGGTTAGCTGGCTTATTTCGATTAACTTCTTTATGAGGTTTCTGGTTGTATTTCTCTGTCCAGCGGTTAATGCCCTGGTATAAAGTGATTCCATCCTAGGCTTGATTTAAGTAATCAAGTTTAACAAGTAATATTTAATTACTCTAATGGCAATAGAGGGCTGCCAGTCCATACAATTTTTTAATTACTAGTTTGGGAATGTTTTACAAATTTATAACCTACATTCTTAACTGTTTTTATCCTGGATTCCCCTATTTTCTGACGAATATTGTGAATACGAACATCAACAGTTATACTGCTGTTCACAATATCATCTTTCCATACTGCCTGTATTATTTGCTCACGAGAGAATACTTTATCTGGATTTTTAGCTAAGAGTGCTAATACTTCAACTTCTTTTTTGGTGAAACTTAGATTTTTATTACCCAAGTAAACTAGATAATAATTTGTGTCAATCCGTAAATCATCAATGTTAATGATAAAAGGATTTCCCAGTAAGTTAGAAATTTTAATTGATCGTTGTAAAAAAGCATTTAAACGCATTTTAAATACTTCTGGATTTATTGGTTTTATTATGAAATCATCTGCTCCTGATCGAAATGCTTCTATTTCACAGTACGAGGCGGTTTGTTCAGAAAGAATAAAGATAAAGGGTAACCTTAATGCTGATAGTTCTCTTAGTTCCCGGCACAACATAATGCCGTCGGTATCTGGTAAAAGTAAGTTAATTAGAACAATGTCGGGCTCCTGTTGCTGGAAAAGTAGTAACCTTCCGAACCTGTTTTCGCAGATTGAAGGCTAAACCATTCTTTGTCTAATTGCAACTGCACTTTTTCCAAAGTGTTTCTGTCTTGATCTATAATCAGAACCTTATAATGCGCAAAGGTTTCCATGATAATTAAATTTAGCTACTAAATTAACTAAAAATTAGAAGATAATTAAAAAGCCTGCCATTTCTGGCAGGCCCCCTTTTGTTAAGCAGGAGACTAAGCTGCTTAACTGGGTCATTGCTGCATCTTATTCTCACCCTTCAGATGCGCAATTTATTTTTAATAAATATACCTTTACATGCAATAGTTTAGCCTAGTTGATGAGGTAGGTAAGGGAAAGGCCAAAGGTTCGGCCAAGTTTATAAGAGCTGTAGATAAACTCTTCTCCTTTATACTCGTGGCTGTGCTTATATTCCGGATTAAAAATGTTATCGGCAATTGCTTTGGCGGTAAAGCGTTCTCCTATTCGCTTAGAGACTACAAAATTAGCCATAGGTCGGGAGCGTTCGTAAATGTTCGGAGTTCCGCCTACTGAGATTGCGGAAATTCTGTCGCCAAAAATATTATAGTTAGCAGTAGCTATTAATCCCAGCGGTTCACTCTGGTAGGTTAAGCTGGCATTGGCAACAAACGGTGACTGTCCAAATAAGGGTCGGGTATCATCGGCATCCGGCCTTAATGCCCGTATTTGCGCGAGTTCGCTTGGTAAAATGCTTACCTGTGATTTAATCAAGGAGAGATTGGTGCTTACTAAAAAGTTTTCCAGAGTTGGTGCTATAAAGGATAAACGTTTATTAAGCTCGAACTCTAAACCATATACTTTCGCATTATTCACATTCTGAATAAAAATCTCGTTATTTAGTGCCCTAGTATTTATACTACGTTCAATCGGATTCTGGAAGTTTTTGAAAAAAGCACTTACACTTAAAAACTCGCCTTGTTTGGGATAATATTCCCAACGCGCATCCAGGTTATCAATTTTTGTTCTCTCCAGGTTGCTATTACCCGTAAATGCAGGCTCACCCACAAAGTCAAAAGAAGTATAAGGTGCTATTTCCCGGAAATTAGGTCGGGCTAACGTTTTAGAATAACCCAGACGCATAGTCATTTTATCGGTAAGGCTATAAGTAGTATTGATAGATGGCAAAATATCCACTTGATTCAGCTCACCAGGTTCCAGGCTCTTATTAAAGCTTTCTACATAAATATTGGTTGCCTCAACCCGGGCGCCGGTTATAATTCTTAACTTTTTGGTCAAGGCCATGTCAATCATACCATAACCGGCGTAAACCGATTCGTTTCCGTCATAGTTGTTAGTACGCTGCGTTCCCTCCTGTAAATAAACCCCATACCGGTAAAGGCCGCCACTTTCAGCATCTTCCGGACGGGCAACGATGCCCAGGTTTTCGGGAGCGAAAAAATCAGCTATACTGCCATTATAGTCGTAGCCACTGCTAAATCGGTAACGGTAGATACTCTCCCGGAACGTTCTGTCTTTACGTAAAGCAGCTAAACCAAACTTGGTTTTTGCTTCTATGCCATTCCATAAAGTAAAAGGAGTTTCAAGGTTAACTTTAACATCAATACCGGTCTCATCCAGGTTTCTGAAGAAACGTGCTGGTAAGGTATAAGCGGCCGGCTGAATGCGGTAAGCCGTATCGGTTCCGGTTACAAAATAATCATTGGCAAAGAAGCGCAGGTCTGGTTCGTCTTGCTGGGATAAAGAGAAGGAGGTTAGCCAATCTAATTTACTTTTCTTAAAGCCAGGCAATAAATGCTCTCCTTTTAACTGGCCACTGGTTAAAGCGCGTTGAATGTAATGCAACGCCCTTGTTTCAAAAATGGCGGTGTTGTCATAAAGACCGGAAGTTTCCGGGAATATACCAGACAGGAAGCGGCTCGAGTTTTGTCCGTTTTGGTTCCGCATCAGGTTTAAGGATATTTTGTTATTATCGTTTAGCTTGTAGGAGAAGTTAGCCAACAAACCCGCTGTTACTTCCTCAACGCCCCTGTTATCTTCCAGTAAGCTCTCTACCTGAAGGTTGTCAGCATTGGGGCTGGTTAATTCCCATAGGCCAAAGGTACCGTTGTTATAATAAGAGAAGGTTCTTTGGTAAGATAAACCAACTACGTAGCCAAACTGACGCCCGAAAATAGATTTCTGGTTACCTAAAGAAAAAGAATGAGAATGGTTAAGCGGAGCCGACATGGTAGTCGGACCCATTTGCCGGTTAAAGGAATTCGTAGCTAAATCAATTTGTTCAGCTCTGGTGCGGTTGGTTGCGCTTTCAAAGGGAATTTCAAAATTGATTTCGTTAGGCAACGCTCTAGTCCCATCATCAAAGCCCAGCCAATCGGTTTTACCTCGGTTTGAGCTTAAGAAGTTACGGTTAAATGTAGCTTGAGAATTATAACCCAACGAAGTAGAAAATTGTAATGTATACCGGTCAGGAAAGTCTTTTGTAGTTACATTTACATAACCACCAGAGAAGCTGCCTGGCATATCGGGGGTAAAAGTTTTAGATACAGTAAGATTATCTATTAAATTGGATGGAAATAAGTCCATCTGTACAGTATTTCTATTGGGATCAAGACCCGGAATTTCCGCTCCGTTCAAAGCTGTTTTGATATAACGGTCACCCAGGCCACGCACATAAACATATTTGCTGCCTTCTACCGATATACCGGTTACTCGGGTAAGGGCTGCTGCTGCATCGCTGTCGCCGCTTCTAGTAACCTGTTCTGACGAAATACCATCCATGACCACGGCGGCTTTCCGTTGTACGTTACGCAAGGTGTTTTCCGAACTTCTGATGGCTCTGGCTTCCACGACTACCTCTTTTAACGCAGTTGAAGTGGCACTTAGCAGAATATTCAGAACAGTTACTTCATCGGCTTTAACTATAACCCCCGCTATCGTTTTGGTATCAAAAGAAATATAAGATGCTTGTAATTCGTAGGTACCCGGCGCTAGGTTGGGAAGATTAAATTTCCCATCTAAATCAGTACTTGCCCCCATGCTTGTCCCCTTAACTACTACGGTAGCTCCTATAAGTTCTTCGCCGGTTTCACTACTTTTTAGTTGCCCTCTAATGGTGCCATTTTGGGCAAAAGCAATGTTAATGGATAAGCATAGTATGCTTAATATGCTTAAAAATTTATTTGACATAATCATTTAATGAGATTGGTGAGAAAATCTAAAAAGGTAAGGTGCGTGCAACTGAGATGTTTAGTCTTAGTTGCACGCACCTATTAAGGTATATTATTGCAAATAACCAAGTTTATCTAAGTAAGTCCAGCCTTTCAGCCAGTTATTGTTAGCTCCAAAAGCACCAACGTAGTTAGCAGTAATAAAGAAGTTGTCGCTTGGCTTAGCAGCAGCGCCGGTTAAGGCAGCACTGCCACTAGCAGGCACTGGGTTTAACCCTTTGTTTGCTGCTCTGCTAATACCACCTAACAAGCTATTCTGTACTATTCGGTTATTATTTGCATTCAGGTGAGTCAAAAGATAATCCTGATTAGCAGCAACCCCGGCAATTCCAGCAAATGTATTATTATTTACATTCATGAAGATGTTGTTGCTGAATAGCAGGTCACCAGTTTCAAGTCGCTGACGGCTATCTCCAACAGTACCACCTGCCAAGTCTTCTACCACTATTCCACCGGTAAAGTCAGCGAAAATACTGTTGTAAATTTTACCACCGGCATTATCAACCAGCATTACCGCATTCTGACCGGCCTTAGACCCGCTACCTATAATAGTTGCATTATAAATACTTGGTATGGAGAAAGGAGTAGCATCATCGGGGTTTGCACCACCGTCGAATTCCCCGCCGGTACCACCTGCATTTTGATTGTAGATACCAAACCAGAACTGGTTCTTACCTCTCCAACCTTGGTCATAGTCAAACATATCGTCGCCACAGAAAGCCGAAACCAGGTACTTTGTGTTTACGGTACCACCAAACCACTCAAATCCATCATCCTGGTTTGCGAATACTTCTACGTACTCGATAGTAGTACCGGAACCAACACCACCCATGGTAAGGCCGTTGATTTCATTATTAGCTCCAATTAATGTGCCGGCATGCCGGATAGATACATATCTGAAAACACCGGAGTTATCGTTGTCGCTGTTACCACCGTACTGACCTCTTACTTCTTGGGTAGGGATACCTTCGATAGATGCTGTACCGCCAGTTCTATTGATAGTAGCGTTTCCCAGAATGATAACTCCACCCCATCTGCCGTTGGCATCTAAAGGAAGATCAGTTGTACTGCTCAAATCATCTTCTTCCGTTGTGAAAATAATAGGCTTTTCAGCCGTTCCTTCTGCCATTATTTTACCACCACGCGCCACAATAAGGGCGCTGGCTTCTTCTCCTTCGCCCGGCATACCTTTTATTACGGTACCTGGCTCTATGGTAAGGGTCTGACCTGAATTCACAAACACAAACCCATCTAATAAATAAGTGTTGTTTGCCGACCATGTAACGTTGCCTACTCCGGCCGCAGATCCGGTTATAACAATCTCTTCTCCTTCTTCTGTACCAGGACCATCTGGTTCATTGCCATCACATGATGCTAAAGAAAGCGCTGAACCTGTAATGAATAGCGCAAATAAAAATTTACTAATTTGTTTCATTTTGTTTAAATTTGAATAGTAGTAAGTAGGGTATTATTTTAAAATATTAATCATTTAGGGAGCATACCCGCATTTAGAAAGTCGGAAAGTATTCAGCGGAAGCCCTTCTTTTACATGTAAGGCGTATTTGATTTCGGTGATTTTCATTAAGAGTGCCAGTGTGGGCAAGGGCAAAACAGAAAAAGCTAATCCAGGTGAGTAAGGATAAAGAATATTTCATTGCAGCGTAAAAATTTAGTCTCGGTGCAAAATTATCTCTCTATTATTATCTTGATGTTATACCAATATTAAAGAATTGTTAATAATTTGGGCTATTGCTAGGTTTTTGTTAATAGATAATATTAAAGATGTAGATGCATTGATCTATACATGTACAGAACTTGCTACGACGTATATACTAAACAATAGTTTAGTTGAAGAAAAAGCAGTTTTCAGAAAATATAAACACCTATAACGCTCTTTTGGCAGACTAGGGTACATCAGTTTATAAGAAGTGAAATAGTTAAATGGATTATGGAGTTTCGGCTGCAACTCTTCTAATACTTTCCCCGAAATGACAGAGGCAGCAGGCTACAAATAAGGAAAATTGCCTGCCTAATAAGTGCATTTATGATAAATAAAGTCAGTTTTGGATTTTGTTATATTCAAAAGCAGGCAATGACTAGTGCATCTCAATGAATAGGATTGCTTTCATACAAAGAACGTAAGTATTCTTAGTTTGCGATTGCTTCGTCAATAGCAGTGGCCGTAGCTAATTGCTCCACCGCTTTCATATCCTTTTGCACCGCCTCCATCTTAGTTTTAGCTTCATCGTAGACATTTTGTCCTAAAAATAAATGCAAGGGTGGGTTAGCATTTTCCGCCCTTTCTATTAAAACGGCCGCTGCTTTTTCCAAGTTCCCCATTTATTGGCCGTTTATTTCATTTTCGTGCATTGCCTGCGAGGTCCGGACTTCTTCGTACGCCTGTATCGGATTAGCCGGCCGGCCCAGCGATTTCTGGGTTAAAAAATCGGTCCGGAAATAACCCGGATAAACAACCGGAGCCGAAATACCAAATTACTAAATTCTGAAGCGGTTTGTTAAAAGTCAAATTTATATTGGGCGCGAATGCCCAGGTCGGATATGTTATAATGTTTCAGGTAAGTGAAGCGCTTAACCACATCTACCCGGAAAAATCGGAATATATTACCAATACCGACCCCGCCTTCCACGTACGGTTTACTACCCAGTGTGTAAGTAATGGCCTGATTAGTAGCATCTACCGGAAAGGCTAATAACTCGCTGTTAGTGGCCGGATTGTTCTCGCGGCGCAAGCCCCCGTACAACACTTTTAAGCTGGCGTATTCGCGGAATTTAGTTTGCCTGATTAAGGGTATTTTGTTAAAAATAAAACCATTAAAACAATGGTCTACCATTAGGCTGGCGTACTGGTCGCTGGCAAATTCGAGAAAGTTCATCATATTGTACGACTGTAAACCATAGGCATACGTTTGGTTAGCCCGGTGAATAGACAATAAAGGGTAGGGCACCTGCCCCCGCAAATAGCCGCCTTCTACAGCAACATCGCTATACCCCAACTGCAATAATCTAACGCGTTTAGCTATATTGAGCGAAAGCTGCTGGTAAGTATACTCCCCGTTCATCAAGCCTTTTACCCCGGCAATGCCCCTCAGCGTGAAAACCGGAAAGCGGCCCACAAAGGGTGTCCGGTATAATTTACCTTGAAAAAACTTTTCGTTTGGTGCCCAGCGCAGTTCACCCATTAGTTCAGTGGTGGTTAAATTAGCTAAGAGGGCAGCTTGCCCGTCCGTCGGTGCTTGCCGGTCAAAAGTCAGGATGCCAGCGGGGGTTTGCTGCCAGTTTCTTAGACTTAAACGATAGGAAAAATGGTTTTGGAACTCGTGCAGGTACTCCAGGGTAAACGTTTTGTTGTACAACCACTTATCGTTGTTGCCGCGCTTAAACGAAAGCAGCACGTTACTTTCCTGAATTAACTGCATTTCCTGGCCGGGTATTTTGGTATCTTGTTGGTAACTCACGCGCACCGACCTTACTGGAAATTCATAAATGGTTTTATCAGTTAAAGAATACGTGGCACCCAGGTAATACTTCCATTTTTCGTCTTTAAACCCGTAAGCAACGTACGAATCCAACGTGATTTTTTTGCTCAAGTTCGGAGTAGTGCGACCGCCAAACCGCAGCCGAAAGCCTTCTACCGGGTTAAAACTGTAAAAAGTAGTTACCGGGCCAATTTCCAGGTAAGGTCCGGCTTTTTTGTAACCCGCAATGAGCAAGGTAGCCCAATCGGCCGTTCTTTTAAAAGAAGGAGAGTTTTTGAGCGTTTCAATAGTGGAATAAGTAGCCGCTTCGCTCGTGGTGAGCGTATCGGGGCGGTTGGTCGTTAAAAATGCTTCGTCGGGTACCTGGGTAGTATCGGGCAACACGACTTCTAGACCTTCGTAAAAGCTATCCGATTGAGCGTGGTTAAAGCGGTAGTTTTTGTACGCTACCAGACGGCTACCGTACATGCCAGCGGTGCCGTTAGGGGTTAAACCTAAATCAGCGCGCATATCACTTTTACTTAAGCTATACTTACCGGCGGAATCGGGCGTAAAATCAAGGTTAATCTGTAAGGCTCGCACCCAATTTATATTCACGCTTTTACGCACGTTTAGCTCGGCTTTTTGCACGGCAAAGTTGCCGTCCTGGGTAACGTATAAATGTCCTTCGAACAAGAAATCAGTTTCATTGCGGGGCTGAAACGCTAGTCGAATGATCTTGCCGTTCTGAGTACTAATGGTATCGGTTATGTAGAACCGGTAAAAAGTAGGAGCCGCATCGGCAATGGGGCTTAAGAACTGGTTGGTAACTACTGTAATATTATTCTGGTAAAGATCAATATCCTGGTACAAGTGGTTAAAGTAGGCGTTCAGGCCTTTGTTATCGATGTATTCGCCAAAATCAACTTTTTTCTCGGCTACTACCAGCTTTTTCTTTTTCTCGGGGTTTTTACGGTAGTAGTTCTGCGGAAAGGTTTCCTGTAAATAAAAGGGCAGCAACGCTTTTCCTTTTAGGGTGGTGGTATCCAGGTCGGCGGTTAAATGCGGAAACCGACGGATTAAGAAATTTTTCCGGAGTTTGGCCGGGGTGTTGGTCAGAGAAAACCGCAGCTTTTCGTATTGTTCGTACTGGGCGTAAGGAGAACTTGCCAGCCGATTGGTGGCTTTATGCGCTATTACCTGGCGGATAATATCCACAGCTGGATTATTTTTATTCTGGTATTTTCGTTTGACCGTAATCTTCACTTCGTTTAGGGCCTGGGCATCGGCTGCGAGTTTGAGATTTATTTCCTGGGCTTGGCCGGGTGTAATGGCACGGGTAATGGTTTTAAATCCAATATAGGAAAAGCGAACCTGGGTAAACGTACCGGCGGCTTTTAGTTCGTATTTTCCCTGCAAATCGGTGGCAGTGCCAATTTGCGTATCCGGAAAGTAAACTGACACTCCAATGAGCGGCTCCTGGGTAATTGCATCCTGTAAGGTGCCCCGCACAGTAGTAGTACCGGTACTAGTACTTTGGGCCAGCATTTTGCCTATGGCCAAATAAGACAATACCCCCAAAAGAAGCATAAACTTTAATATATTTACTATACTATTTAAAATCATAGTTTTATTGATTGCAAAAGTGAATACTTTTTTTTAAGTAAAATTCGATAACTTATGAGATAGAATCCACAACCAGATGTTAAATCAGTACATTCCTTACAGTACCCCTTAGAAGTCACTTATTCACTTAATAATTTTTTGGAAAACTATTATATACAAGGTAGCTGGCGCTGCTGGCAGCACTTAGGTATTCTAAGAAAAAGAGAACTCTGCTATTTTTATTAGTTTAGCGGGCAGTAGTGTACCGAAAATCTGGTTTTTATCAACCGATATAGAATGAATAAGTAGGGTGAATTGTAAAGAGAGCAGGTGAAAGACTAAGTTTTTTGGTTAAGTTATTTTGAGTGGTAACTGATCAGGTAAAGTAGAAACTCTAAAAACCTAAGAAAGAGATTTGCCTTCCTGAAAACTTCAGATTACCTACTAGAAAGTAACATACTATAACAATTATTTCTTGATCCTGGCTGGCCAGAATCTTATTCTGCCACCATTCTTTCATTGTGGTTGATGGAGTAGGCGGCAAAATACCCGAGCGCGCCATTGCTGAGGTTACTTTTAGGATTATCCGGTACCGCATCGATAAAGCCATTGTCTCCACCAATAATGTTGCTTAGGGTATTGTAATAGTTGTAAGTAGCTTTATCAATACCTAGCATCTCTACTCGAACTCGCTGGCCGACCTGCGCATAGTTTGCTTCCAGTTCGTAGGCTATTTTTTTACCATCACTTAAATCATCATCCTGCAAGTAAATCTCTTTGTATTTATATTCATTGTTCAGGTATAATTTAAACCGGTAATAATTCTTTATGCCCAAAGGGTCCTGAAAATGGGCTTTTACCTCGTAGCCTTTGGTATTGCCGGCAGCATCTTCATCAAAACCACTTTCTACGTATTCCAAACCTAACGAATCTAAAGGTACGGGGTAGGGCATTGTGGACTGGGCTGTGTAGGTCTTACCTGCGGTGGTAATTGTTAAGATATAGGTGCGCCCGGCCACGCCCTGGAGGGTACTGGTTTGGTAATTGCCAGGACTAATTTCAGCTAAGGTTTCCTTTTGTTGCCCGGTGTTATCGGTTAGCACAACGGTGGCGTCTCTTACCTGCTCATAGTTCTGGTTACCGAAATAAGCTCCGGTTTTACTTAATTTTACAAGGTAGGGACCGGCCCCATCCGTTATATTTCCTTCGACCATTAGTTGCGGTAAAGCAGTTTCCAAATCTAGGTCAATTACTTCTTCGCAGCTCGAAAAAAGTAAAAATAGCAGCACAAAAATCTTTTGTTGCGGTTTATAATGATTTTGTTTCATAAAGGTAGATTTAAGCCAGTTTAGGATCTTATGAATTAAAATTTGAAATTGTAAGAGACTGAAGGAATCCACCGGAAAAGAGCTAACCGCACGGCTTCGTTGTTGCCTGTATCGGCATTTTGTGAAAAGGAAACGGTGTAGGCATTTTGCCGCCCGTAAGCATTGTACAAAGAGAAAGCCAGGGATTTTTCGCGGGTTTCGCTTTTGCTTAAGGTTAGTACAGCTCCCAAGTCGAGGCGGTGGTAAGCTGGCAAACGGCTTTGGTTCCGGGAAGTGTAGTAAGGTACGGTAAACTCATCTACCGCGTAACTGCCGGCCGGATACGTAACAGCATTGCCGCTGTAGTACACCCAGGTAGCCGAAAGGCTCCATTTAGGTGTCAGGTCAAACATATTCACAAAAGATAAATCATGAGTGCGGTCCTGCCGGGCAGGATAATAGTTGCCCTGATTTATGTTGTCGAACTGACGTTCGGTGCGCGCAAGCGTATAGCTGACCCAACCGGTGTAGCGGCCGGTTTTCTTTTTTACGAATAGTTCCAGGCCGTAAGCACGCCCTTGGCCATATTCCAGCTGCGATTCTACAGTTTCGTTCAGAATCAGGTTAGCGCCGTTTTTATAATCAATCTGGTTTTGAAGTCCTTTGTAATAAATTTCCACCGAAGCTTCGTAGGTGTTTTGGCGGAAGTTGCGGAAATATCCCAGCGATACCTGGTCGGCAATTTCGGGTTTTACGTTGGGGCTGCTGGGCAACCAGCGGTCGACGGGGTTCGAAGAAGTACTGTTGGAAAGCAAGTGCAAATACTGCCGGTTGCGGGCATAACCCAGCTTAACCGAACTTATTGGATTTACCAGGTAAGTGGCTGTCAGGCGGGGCTCCAGGCCACCATATGTGTTTACGACCTTGCTGCTGGCATAGTAAGTAGTATCCAGGGTATTGCCGGCCGCATCGAACGTGTAAAAATTGTTGCCACCCAGTGAGGTGAACAAGGAATAGCGCAGACCGTAATTGACCGATAGCCGCGCGCTTACTTTTTGTTCGTCGGAAACATAGAAAGCGTTTTCCCAGGACCTATTTCGCTGGATTTCGGTATTGCTGATAGAGCTGGTTTCTCCGGCAGTTACTTTACCCGGCACAATGGCGTGCAGAACGGAGTTAAAGCCAAACTTAAGTGTGTGGTTCGGGTTGAGGTAGTAATTAAAATCCTGTTTCAGGTTTATGTCTTCAATGGCCGATTGAATGGTAAATTTTTCGGCGCCGGAGCCAATATCAATATTGTAGTTGTAGTTGCTGTAAATAACGGCAGTATTAGAAAACAAGCGATTGCTAAACAAGTGGTTCCAACGAAACGTGCCGGTGGTATTTCCCCAGTCAAAACCAAAAGCATCGCCAAAACCAAACTTGTCTTTACCTAGGTAACCGGAAAAGTAAACCTGATTATTTGCATTTAACCGGTAGTTGGCCTTGGCATTAAGATCATAAAAATATAGTTGGGTGTTTTGCGTAGTTTCATCCGCAGAAAGGTTTAAAAATAAATCCAGGTACGTGCGACGGCCCGATACCATAAAAGAACCTTTGTCTTTGACGATGGGCCCTTCCAGCAGCGCCCGGGAAGAAATTAAACCAATGCCGGCATTGCCACCGAAGTTTTTGGTACTACCATCTTTCATTTTAATATCCAACACCGAGGAAAGTCGGCCGCCGTATTCGGCTGGAGCATTGCCTTTAAGCAAAGCTACATCCTTCAGGGCATCGGAGTTAAACGTAGAAAAAAAACCTAGTAAGTGCGAAGCATTGTATACCGTTGCTTCGTCAAGCAAAATCAGGTTCTGGTCGGCAGCTCCCCCGCGTACATAAAAGCCGCTACTTCCTTCTCCGGCCGATTTAACCCCCGGTGTCAGCTGAATGGATTTGATAATGTCGCGCTCGCCGAACAAAACCGGGAGTTTGTTTATTTCTTTCATCTCCAGCTTGGTTACCCCCATTTGGGTAGAAGTCACGTTCTGGTCTTCGGCTTCGGCTCTAATAACGATCTCCTGCAGTTGCTTCCCTTCGGTTGTCATTTCCATATCCAGTCGGGTATTTTTATTCAGGTTTATTTGCCGGGTAATTTTTTTGTAACCCAGATAGCTATACTCCAGGATATAGTTGCCGATAGGTAGGGTAAGGGAATAAAAACCGTATTCATTCGCAGCAGCACCGGTATTTTGCTCCTGCAGGTAAACGGTTGCACCAATGAGTACTTCCCCGTTGGTAGCATCTTTCAGATAACCGCTCAACGTATACTTGGTCTGGGCTTGGGAAAGAGTAGGCAGCAAGGTTATACCTAATATAATACCAAGGGAATAGAAATAATAAGGGAGACTATTTTTCATGTATTTGGGGGTTTTATTAAAAGATTAACAATCTTTTTCGGTTGCGAATGGCGCAATTACAAGAAGCAATTAAATGGTAAGTGCCGGGTACTGGTAAAGCATCGTGGGATTTTCGGCCTGACTTAGCAAAAAATGAGCAACATCGGCGCGGGAAATTTTTTTTATTTTAATGCCGGGGTACAGTTTCGGAAGCACTTGGTACGACTTTGTTAATGGGCCATTGGTTAACCTGCCGGGCCGCACCATCTCCCATTTTAGTTCGCTTTGGGAGATAATCTCTTCCATCTGAGTTTTATTTGCGTATTGATCTTTTAAGAGCAACCTAATTACCAGGCGCATGAAAAAACTCAGATATCTGGCGCTTTCACCAGCTCCAAAACCCGTTATCACCACAACAGGAATCTTTAAATTTAATCCAATGGCGGCTTTCATCAATGCCTGGGCAGTATCAGTGAATAAGGTAGTGGCCTTTTTATTATTTGTGCCAATGGTAATGAGTACAACCTCGGCCCCGGTAATAGCTTTTCTCAGATCGGTAGCAGAAGTGGCACTGCCTTGTATTTTAGTAAGCAAAGCATGCTCAGGAAGTGGCACGGTATTGCGGGCGAGCGCGGTTACTTTGTGCCCTTTTTTTAACGCTTGCTTTACCGTAATTAGCCCAATACCGGCAGAGGCACCTATGATGGCAATTTTCATGATGGATAGGATATGATTGATTTAGGCTACAGAGCTTACTGATTTTGCTTGCAGAAACCTTTGGCCGATCCCTGGTGCAGCCACCAACAAGCTTTCATCGCCCCATAACCAGGCACGGCCATCAGTAGTTAAAATTTCGGCTCCGGCTTCTTTCGCTATTAAAATACCGGCCAACCAGTTGTAGGTATCCAAATCTTCTTGGAGAAATACATCTATTCGCCCCGCCCCAATATAAGCCAGCTGTAATCCATGCGGTCCATAGTTTCTCACAATGCCAAAATTTTGCAGCAGATTCGAGATAGAAGCTCCGATTTTTTGATTTAAGCCCGGCATTTCGGTGTATTGTAGCGCATATTCAAAAACAGCCACCATTGCTTCTAAATCAATCTTGGAACTTAGTTTTAGAGGGGCATTGTTTAAGTAAGCACCGGCGCCTTCTTTGGCCCAGAACATTTCTTGGGCGAGTGGGTCGTAGATGACGGCAAAGTGCGGATGACCGTGCCGAACCAGCACCAGGTTAATGGTCCAGCCAGAAAGGTGCTGCATGTATTGGATAGCACCATCCATGGTATCGCATAGCCAGTATTCGGTTAGGCCGAGTGGCTGTCGCTGTTCGTTGTAGTCGAACTCGGCTCCCCGCCAGGGATTGGGAAAGTCGTCCGCTAAACTGATTTGTAATTCTGCCAGACAGCGCTCTTCAATAGCCTGTAACTGCGTTAGCATTTCCGCTTTATTCTGCGGGATGACAGTCTTTTTATAATCTTTTAAGAAAAAGTCTCCGGCCTGTTTTACAGCTGCCAGTATAACCGGGATGTTGATTTCTTTTTGCATACTTTTTTTTTATGCAAAGAAAGCGGATAATTAACTGGCTAAATAGGCTGAATGACGGGAATGATTGTTCTAATCGCGGAATTGTTGCCGAAATTGCAAGGGCGTAAAGCCAGTGATTTTCTTAAATAGTTTACTAAAGTAAACCGGCTCGTCGTAACCTGCTTCATAGCCTATTTCTTTTACGTTAAAGTCAGTATAGGATAATAGCCGTTTGGCTTCGAGAATGGAGCGTTGCTGGATGTGGGTAGATACGGAAGTACCGGTTATGTCTTTTACTGTATCGTTTAAATGGGCGACTGAGACGGCTAGTTCGGCCGCATACCGGGCCGGTTGTTTCCAGGTTTTATAATGCTGTTTCAGCAACTGGCTAAAAGCCTGTTCGATGAGGACGCCGCGGCTCTCCCTGGTGTTTTTATCGGGAGCTTCGGTAACAATTTGCCCGGCAATGAAACTGAGCAGAGCAGCCAAAAGCGCCTGGATCGATCGGCCGGAGTAGGAATCTGGAACACCTGATTGCAGTTTCTCCATCAGATCCAATAATGTAACGGTTTGCTGATAGAAAGCTGTTTGCCGATATAATAGCAGCGGGCTACGAAAGCCTTTCTCCAATACGAGCTGAAAAGCACTGTCAATCAAAGCCGGATCAAAAGTGATCACCCAACCCTTTAGTTCCTTAAACTGGATGATATGGTGCACTTGGCCAGGGAATACAAATAGTATAGCTGGTGCTGTAATAGCTACTTCTTTAAAATCAAGATTTAATTCTAAACGGCCATTCGTCGCTATTATCAGCAAGTAATGGGTATCCCGGTGCGGCTTGGAAAAATCGTGTTCTCCCGGGCCAATCAGGTTCTGCAGGTTAGTAATCAACACACCCGCCTTCACCAAAGGTGAAAGCTCGAACTGCAGGATGTTAGTAGGCTGATTTTTCAATATTTTAAAGGGCTAATAAAATATTTACATTTTAATGGTTAAGTTTTAATGGTTAAAGTACAAACTTAGAAAAGTCTTTTAAAAGAGGTTCACCTATCTTGCCCGCCAACTTTAACGTGCCGTTTTTAAAATTAATAATTTTAAGAATAAGTACTTCTAATTTTCTGATTTTTATATGGCTGCCGCACGGATGGTCTATAGGTAAATTAACCTGAGGCGTTGTCCGGTAATCTGAACAGCTTACAATAAAAATAGCTTTTGAAGAAACTATGAATAATATTGTGATTGACCTTTGGCAAATTTCGCTAGCATATGAAGGAGATTATGATAAATGGGAAACATTTATTGTAAGAAAAGAATAACTGATGCCAACAAAACTTATCCGGTAACTTCACCGCCACATAGCCCAGTATGTTAGTGGCAGACTGTAGAAATGGCAAACAAACAAAGATTAATACAAACCAGATAACTATTTTCCGATGACTTGCTTCCGGTGAGCCAAACCCCAGAAGTGAAGCTCATCTATCATTTTTTCAAGCGACAAACCGTGTGGCGTAATGGAGTACTCTACCATTGGCGGAAAAGTGTTGTAAACTTCCCTAATAACAAGTTGGTTCTCTTCCAGACTTTTCAATTCTTTGGATAAAGTTTTATCCGTGATACCATTCACTTCTCTCGATATCTGCTTAAAACGTTTTGGACTCTCAGACAACGCAAACAAAATAAGCGACTTCCATCTTCCCTCCACTGCTTCAAGAGCGTATTTTATGGACAACATCGTTTTTGGACAACCACCTCAACCACCTTTAGAAAGCATAAATAATGTTTTTGCGATACTTCCACTTTGGATAGTGCTATCCAAAGTGGAAGTACTATAATATGGATAGCAAATGTAAATACTTTTGTGGTATCACGAATAAAAAACAACTAAATATGTTTAAAGGAAACACAGGAAGGGCATTTATCACTTTTGTGATTGTGCTGAGTACAATCATCTCGGTAGCGGTAGATTGGAATGAGTCTCACATCTTCAATAGAGAATGGCATGACCATGCCGCTTATCACGGCCTACTTTTTCTAAATCTATTAATCGGCACTTCAATCGTTGGCATTTGGCTGATGTGGAGAGGGTCACAGGAGCCCGAACTAGGGGTAAAAATCAGCCATCCTCTTACATTGTATTTATCGGGCATCATTCTTTTATCTAGGTTACATGGTGGACACAGCCAATCCCATGCCTAACCCTGATGAAGTGCCCCATTTTGCTGGGATGCACTTGTATCCCAATGTAATCGATTCTGGTATCATTGTAGCCTTATTGCTTTTGGGCTATTGGATTTATAAACGGGAATAGGCCAACTTAAGTAACATTCTATCTCAATAGTTAAATATAAGTAGTAGTAATAATGATAGATATAAAAAAATCTAAATGGTGGAATACTTTTTTTTGGATGGCACAAGTGCTATTGGCTGTTACCTTTGTTTGGACAGGAGCCATGAAGCTTTTTAAACCTGCCGACTTACCTTGGCAGTGGATAAAAGAAAATCAAGATTTGGTAAAAGCGACAGGAATGTTAGATTTGTTAACCGGTATCGGCTTAGTATTACCAGCATTACTTTGTATTCGACCTAAAATGACAATCTATGCGTCTTATGGAACTATTGCCTTGATGATAGGTGCAAGTATTTTTCACATTTCAAGAGGCGAAACAGCACAAATAAGCTTTAATATTTTTGTTGCACTTACTGCTGTATTCATTACTTAGGGCAGACAGAAGAAAGCACCTATTACATCTATAAAAAAATAGAATATTTAACTTCTGCCAGAGAATCAAGTCGCCAATAACAGCGACCTTGCGTCAGGCAGGGTAATGTACTTTGTTTGACGCTTTATGCGTATATGGAACTTTGATTCTTCGCGTTAAGAGTAGTACAAAAAAGTCCTCCTACACGCAAAGCCACAAAGCATTACCCACCATTATAAAATTTTGGAGTAAACTCCCTCCTTTCTCCTGGTTCTTAACTGAATTTATCTTGCCTCACCCAACAACTTTCTTTTTATCCACCTGGGACTTGCGAACTCCTAGTTGAACATAATCCAGTTTATGAGACCAGATCTCCCCAGCTTTTTAAGTTAACTTATGTAAAATGAACTTACTTAGTACCCTATCGCGAGGGTAAATGAAGTGCTCCTTTATCTTGAGTATTATTCTCTCTATTTCTAAAATATGAAACAAGTTACTTGAAAAAGCACCTTTAATAAAGCCTGCAATAATAAAGCCTGCATTATCAATGACCTTTTCTCAACAGCAAGTTAATTAAGGCGGGATCATTTACTATTCGCTCCATTTCCACTTGCACCATGTCTAGTACATCCTGCTTTATCTGGAAGTAATTCCGCTGGACAATAGCATTATCCAGCTTGCGTATCACCGGAATATCTTCATAACCTGCCTCTTCTTTTTTCAAAGCATGATGGTCGTTGAGGATTTCTCCGTGGAAAGCCTTTAACTCAATTCTGCAGGTTGGATCATCGGCTACCATCCCCACGAATTCACCGGAGGAAAGAGCGGCGATTTTAGAAGGTGGAATGGCTGATTCTAATTGTTGGGAACGGCTGATGGAGGTATCGGAACTGTTGATAGAAACGCTGGCCCGGTCCTGCATAATCCGCCCGAAGCGTTCGGAAAGTTGCTTAGCAGTTTCTCCCGTAACTTGCCCACTGATAATATTACCGGTAATATTCATAATGACATCTGCCTGCTCCCGCCCATAATCTTTGCGTAACTGGCTAAAATCCTGCACTCCCAAAGTGGTGGCTACTTTATTCGACCGGGCCGTGGCAATTAAGCTGTCCATGTTGTTTAAATAAATAGTTGGAAACTCGTCAAAGATTAAGCTGCTCTTCTGTTTGCCTTTTTGGTTCACCAGCTTCACTAACCGGGTGACATAAAGCGACAAGACAGCCCCATATATCTGAATTTTCTGCGGATTGTTCCCCATGCACACAATCTTGGGTGCATCCGGATTATTTATATCCAAGGTAAAGTCATTACCCGAAAGAACGTAGTATAACTGCGGCGAAGAAAGCCGAGCCATCGCAACTTTAGCCGATGCAATCTGACCTTCCAATTGCTCCATTGCATCGTTTAAGTAAGCGGTAATAACCGGATTGATGAGAACCTCTATTTCCTTTTCCGTTCTTAACAACGTAAACAGATTATCATATTCCACTTGCATCAGTTCAATAGCATGTGGTAAGGTGCAGAATTCGCCGTTCTGATACCGGTGTAAAAACCAGATAATAGCCGTTAAGAAGTTAATGGGCGATTCTACGAAAAAGTCCCCTTGCCGCTTGATCCATTCCCGGTTCAAACCCATCAGAATAGTACGCGCCGATTCAGCCGCATCGGTAATATCCAACATACCGGCCTGGTCAAGGGGATTGCAGCGGTGACTACGGGTAAGGTCATCGAAGTTAATCACAAAAAACTGCGGCGACACCGGGTATTTATCCTTCTGCTGAAGCCAGGTGTTGTACACAATTTTGGAAAGGTCATCGAACTTAAAATCGTACACAAACATGGTAAAACCCTTTTGGATATGTTGCGTGATTACGTGCCTAATAACAAAGTAAGATTTACCTGCTCCCGGAGAACCAAGAACCAGCAAAGCTCGAAACGGATTGATGATATTGATCCAGCTTTTTCTAACTTTATTTCTTAATCTATAACGAGCCGGCAAGTTGATAGAATATTCGTTTTCTAAACAGCGTTCTTCCTGCGGGAAGGTCTCATTTTCTTGGTTGAAAATGTCTTTCTGGTTAAGCTGGTTTTTAATAATTCGAGATAGCAGGGTACCACCCGAAAGCATCAGCAAAAAGCCAAGGGAGGTCAGTCCCATATACACCAGGGCCACTTGGGTTACTTTTACTTTCCCTAGCAGCAAAAGCGAACTACAAAAGTAAATGAGTAAACCAGTAAAAAGATAGGCTGAGGCGGTTTGATAATTCAGCTTTTCATCCTTTTTGCCTTTAGCTCCGAGAAGGGAAATAAACAGAAAGCCTAAAGAGATTAGCTTTGATTTATAAAGGTTAGAAAATAATCCGGTGTACTGGATATTGTCCAGTAAACAATGGGTAAGGTTGCTGCTTAACTGCCACTCCTCAAAAGCAGAGTAGCAGTAGTAATAAAAATGCAATAACAAAACACCCATGCTGATGAGCCTGGTCATGTCCAGAATCTTCCGCAACGCTTGCTCGCTCTCACCCGTTTACATAGCCATAATTCACATTTTTAAAGGTGGCTGTTAAAATTTTTTTCTTCTTTTTGCGACTGCTTTTTTTCAGTGCCTGCGGTACATAATCAGCCTCTGTTTTAGGCTGTAACAGGATATTCAGCAAATCGCCCGCATCGGCGGGGTGGGATGATTCAGCAGGTATTGGCTGACTTTTTGTGCCAGCTTGAGGTTTTGCTGGCTCTTGGCTGGTTGCTCTTTCTTCTGGTTTAGCATCCGTCTGTAAAATTTGTGTTTCCCCAGAGTGCTGGGTGACCAGTTTTGGTGTTAATGGTACCTCCGAAGCGCATCGCTGCTGAATACCATGGGCGTTATATTGTTTGCCCAACGCACTGCCATTAAAGACACATTTGGTTCTATGGTCTATGTAGGTAATGCCATATACCCGACCATTTGCATTCTTCCGCGAAACAACAGCAATTCCCTCTTTCGCCAGCGCATCTATTAGGTTGATGAGAGAAATATTAGGTTGTTTTAGCAAGGTTAAATCAACTGCACTTTTAACTCTTGCTTTTTGGAGTTGCCGGACGGCTTGGTTCTGTTGGAATTTTTCTTCCAAATATTTTAAGGTGGATTTGTTGTAAAAATCACTGGCTTTGATTGGCACCCCTATCCGATTACCACCCTCATCTACTATCCGGTAAAGCAACCCTTGGTGCTGGTGAACCCTGGAGTTTTCATTCCCTGGGTCTACTACTATATTATATTGGCCCAGTACCGCATTGAGCTCGGGTAGCGAAGTATATTTATAAGTTTTCAGTACCGCATCCAGCACATTGGTAATAGCACTTTTGGTTTCCGAACGGCTATATTGCACCTTATGCCAAAATCTTTAAAGACGAGCAGATTATCTACGCACTGCGTAGACAATTAACTTGGACCACAATGGAGGGGTTCTTCATTTCGGGTAACTAGCGGAGGAAACCGGCATAAATGATCATGGTAATGCTTTTGCCCGAGCGGGTGGTATGCCAGATAACGCCAATGCGGCCATCGCCGAGAGGGCAAATAGATTTTTTGGTTTACAGGAGGGCGTGTACATGATTCGACATCAAACACCAGCCGTAAATGATTAATTTTTCTCTTTCTGGCAATATTGCAGGCTTTCTACTACCAGGTTGGCGTAATCTTTTCGGGTAAACACATCTACCCACTCTACCACCGCAAAGGTGATAAAATAAATCCCGTTCTGGTCTCTGATTTGATAACCCCCTTGCATGTAGTTGCCTTTGCTAGTATTTACCGGAACAGAGTTCCTCCGGTTTCATTAAAAGTTTGCAGTCTCCTGCGGTAGACTACAAACAGCGGGGGCCTTCCTCGTCATTTTTACATTTCAGCAGAATTCGAACTTTTTAAATCATTGGCGTAAAATATTCATTTGAAATATCGATTTTTGCATTATGGAACAGAGTTCACCTCAAGCACTAGCCCACTCGGATTTTCTTGAAAACGCTATAATCTTTAAGGAGAAGTACGAGCTGGCCAATTTTATATTAGTTGGGGACGAGCGTTACTCAAAAAGGAAATTAAAAGGATATTCCAGTCGCGCCTGTAGGTTTTGCAGGCGCAGCTATCCGGATGTTCCTTTTTCAAATTATTCCCATCTGCTCCCGCAACTTATCGGCAATTCCAATATGTATTCTGATTTTGAATGCGATGAATGTAATGCGTTTTTCAGCGGACTTGAAAACGATCTTGCAGCATTTTTAGGTATATCTCGTAGCATTGTTGGTTTACAAGAAGAAAAGAAAGCTCCAAGTTTTGTTGCCCGGGGAGTGCGGGCCAAGTCAAGAAGTTTTATCGGTGAAAACATCCTTATCCTTGCACCGGAAGATATAAAAAGCAAAGGCAATACGGCGACAATTAGCTATACCAAGAATCCCTATACCCCTTCGAACGTTTACAAGGCGTTACTAAAATCCGCGCTCTCATTATTGGATGACTTAATTATAAAGGAAAAATATCAAAATGCTTCTAATTACCTTATGGGAAAAATTGATTTGAACAAAGGTGCCGTTATCAGAGGTTACCGGCTTTCTTTTAGTTCAAATATCCCATTACATGTGTTTTGCTTTAGAAAAAAGTTCAAGGAAGATAACATACCTGAGCATGTTATATGCTTTAATTTTCGCGATCATATAATAGCTTTGCCCCTACTATCCGACGCCTGGAAAGACTGGAATATAATAATACCACCCCCCTATTTCCTTAATGAGGCAATCATGCATAGCGCCATGCCCGTTCCTTACTTTCGCGACCTATCTTCAACCACCCAAGTTCTTGATGAAGAAGAAACCTTTACTATTCAACTTGATACCAATGTTTCAGAAAATACATGGTGTTATGATCCCCTCACCGATAAACATGAGCAAAAACCACACAATCTTGATGATTTGCAATATATGGTTATAGCCAGAAACGGTGTCACCATTGATCCTAAAGAACTTTCTGCTTTTATTGACAAGCAAATGAATGGAGGAGGATAGCCCCGCTGTTTGTAGTCTTCCGTAGGAGACTGCAAACTTTTAATGAAATGGGAAGTCTCCGACTTCCTACTGCTGTTCTTCAAAATTCGGGGTAAAACAAAAAAGCCGCTAAAAAGCGGCTTTTTAAGTACCAGGGGCGGGACTTGAACCCGCACATTCTAATGAATACAAGATTTTAAGTCTTGCGTGTCTACCAGTTTCACCACCCCGGCAACATGAAGGACTAGCCTTCAATATTTAGAGATAAAGAAAAGACGTTGCGGGCGCAACGTCTTTCTTATTTACTGGAGCGAAAGACGGGGTTCGAACCCGCGACCTCGACCTTGGCAAGGTCGCGCTCTACCAACTGAGCTACTTTCGCGTTTTACTAATTCGTTTTATTGAATTGGTGATGCAAATTTACGCATCCTGTTCCATTTGTCAAGTACTTTCGCTAAAAAATTTCTGCTTTTCTTTTTTACCCCTGATTATCAGGCAGAAAAAATAATTTACCGTCCTCGAACAAGTACCCACAGCCGACATTTACCAGCTACCAGGCTTGTAAGGACACCAACCTTGGTAGGGGCCAGAAAAGCAATACTTTTTCCTGTACGCCGCCTTGTTAGTCATTTATTTACCTGTACCAGCCCCTAAAAGCCCCCGCCTGTCATTCAGGAGGAAACTATTTAGCAGGTAGCCAAATAGTTTCCTCCTGAATGACAACAATAAGTCTGAATGACAACAATAAGTTACTTAAACCCAAAATTACTTCTTCGCCTCGTTCGCCAGCATTTTCAGTTCGTTTAGCTTTAGCAAGGCTTCTACGGGCGTAATGGTATTAATATCCAACTTCTCGAACATTTCCCGAATTTTAAGCATGAGCGGGTCGTTGAGCTCAAACATGTTCAGTTGGAATTTCTGCTTCGGTACCTGCTGCAACGTTTTTTTATCGCCCTGCCCTATTTTATCCTGCTCCAGGTGGTGCATAATTTCATTGGCTCTAATCACCACGTTGTTGGGCATGCCCGCCAGTTGCGCCACGTGTATGCCAAAGCTGTGTTCGCTACCACCCGGCATAAGTTTACGCATAAACAATATCTTATCGCCGGCTTCCTTCACCGACACGTTAAAATTATGCACGCGCGGCAAGTCTTCGGCCAATTGGTTTAGTTCGTGGTAGTGCGTGGCAAAAAGCGTTTTGGCCCGCGCTTTCGGGTGGTTGTGCAGGTGCTCCACAATGGCCCAGGCAATGGAAATACCGTCGTAGGTGCTCGTGCCCCGGCCAATTTCGTCCATCAGTACCAGGCTGCGGTCCGAGAGGTTATTCAGGATGCTAGCCGTTTCGGTCATTTCCACCATAAACGTACTTTCGCCTTTCGCTAAATTATCGGAGGCGCCCACGCGGGTAAATATTTTATCGATAATACCAATTTCGGCGGCTTCGGCGGGCACAAACGAACCAATCTGGGCCATGAGCACAATTAAGGCGGTTTGGCGCAACAAGGCACTTTTACCGGCCATGTTCGGCCCCGTAATGACCATTAGCTGCTGCTCCTCGGTATCCAGGAAAATATCGTTCGGAATGTAGCTCTCGCCGGGCGGCAATTGCCGCTCAATTACCGGGTGTCGTCCTTTTTTAATATTAAGCGCTTTACTGTCGTTGACTGTAGGTTTTACGTAGTTGTACTGAATGGCCGTGAGCGCAAACGACGCTAAACAATCAATCATGCCCAGCACCTTGGCGTTCTGCTGAATCTGCACCACGTAATCGCCCACCGACAACACGAGCTCGTTAAATAAGGTCTGCTCAATGGTGTAAATGCGGTCTTCGGCGTTTAGTATTTTTTCTTCGTAGGTTTTAAGTTCTTCGGTAATATAGCGCTCGGCGTTTACCAAAGTCTGTTTCCGAATCCAGGTGTCCGGTACTTTATCTTTGTGGGCGTGCGTTACTTCCAGGTAATACCCAAACACTTTGTTATAGGCGATTTTTAAGGACGAAATACCGGTGTTTTTGGCTTCGCGCTGTTGCAACTGCAACAAATAATCTTTGCCCGAAAAAGCAATTTTCCGCAAATCATCTAGCTCCGCGTGAATACCGGTATTAATAATATTACCCTGGTTGGTTAGTACCGGCGCCTCGGGTTTAATTTTCGTTTTAATTTCTTCCCGGATGCTTTCGCAGGACGTGAGCTGGTCGGAGAGTTTTTGCAGCACCGGAATTTTACTATAAGCCATCAGTTCTTTTATCGGCAGCATGGCTTCCAGCGCCCGGCTCAGGTGCAGCAATTCGCGCGGGTTTATGCGTTTAACGGCTACTTTCGAAATCAGGCGTTCCAGATCGTTAATCTGTTTCAGGTAATGCACAATATCCTGCAGCAACTCGCGGTTCTGAATTAATGCATCCACGGTATGCAAACGGCGCTGAATCTGGTGTACTTCTTTCAGGGGCAACAAGACCCATTTTTTGAGTAGCCGCGCCCCCATGGGCGTAACGGTCTGGTCCAGGATATTGATGAGCGGTACGC
>Ga0210040_10001807_pt1 | contig 31449 bp, 25 predicted proteins | sample CryGeyCG12114_NA_FD_185462 | JGI IMG/M metagenome (GOLD analysis project Ga0210040, IMG submission 185462) | Groundwater microbial communities from aquifer - Crystal Geyser CG19_WC_8/21/14_NA (SPAdes) (version 2) | ecosystem: Environmental > Aquatic > Deep subsurface > Groundwater | place: USA...
CGGTAAAAGGTATTTTACCGCCAATGGTTAAACCAGCCGCAATGCTCATCATATTGGCTTCGGCAATACCTACCTGAAAGAAACGCTCCGGAAAATCTTTTTTAAAGGCGTCCATTTTTAAAGAGCCGATCAGGTCGGCACAGAGCGCTACCACATTGGGGTTGCTTTGGCCTAATTCGTGTAAGCCGGCTCCAAAGCCGGAACGGGTATCTTTCGATTCGGTGTAAGGAAAATCTTTCATATTATTTCGTGAAAAGTTTTAAAGTGGTAGTGGCAGCCGATTTTATAATAAAATCCTGCACATCGGTAAACTTACTGCCCCGGGCAAATTGGGTGCGGTATACCAGGCGGTACCGGCCGGGTTGTAAAGGTAAATTAATTTTGCTGCTCTGTTCGGGTAAATTATACAGCCAGGTTTGGTCACCTTGTTCGTTTAATGTATAAATGCTGCCGAAGCCCTGCATTTCGGTGGGAATATTTAATATACCCGGCGGCGGATACGTAATGGTACTGGTTTGACCACCTTTAATCGGCACATCTTTTAGTTGGATGCGGGGCAAAGTTAAAATTTCCAGATCATAATTTCCCGCCAGGAGTTTCTGACGAGTGCCGAAGGACTGATGCAGCAAGGTTTCGGAACTGTTGTTTTTACGGATAATGGTTTGTACCTGTCCGTAAGCATTGGGCGTATCCTGGCGCAAATACAAGGTGCCCTGCGGCGTATTTACACTAAAAACATTGTGCTTGCCGGGCTTAACAGCTAAACGGGGTACCACCACCGGCGGAACAGTATTAACTATTAAATTATAATCCATCAGGGCATCAATATCCAGGATATCCGGTTTGGCATTCTGGTCGAGGTAATGCACGTAATTATATTCAGGTTCGTTGGTGATGGCGTTCTGAAACGTCATGTTTACGTTGGTTTCCAACGGGCGGCCCCGGTCATCTTTTAATTCTACGGAAACAGTGGTTTTACTTAAAGCAATATTAACTACCTCACCCAGAATACTACGAAAAGAGTTTATATCGGCGGCATCGAAGTACTGGCCTACACAGGAAAATTGCTGCATAAATTTCGGGTCCGAACCAATGCCAATAACAAAGGGACGTAAGAATATGCGTTTTTCCTGCAAAGCCAAAGAAGCCGCACAAGGATCGCCGCCGCACGATTCTAACCCATCGGTAATCATAACAATGACATTCCGGGCATTTTTATCCGCCGGGAAATCTTTGGCCGATTGAGTTAGGGAATATGTAATTGGGGTATTGCCCTTGGGCGTAATCTGGTTGATGCGGGAAATAATTTGTTTTTCGTTGTTTTCCGAAAAAGGTACTTCCAACTTTGAATCCTGGCAGTTATTTGCATTGGAAGGCGATAAATGGCCGTACACCCGCAGCGCCAGTTCCAGGTTGTTGTACTGTTGCAACGAGTCGACCAGTTTCGACAGCATGTCTTTGGCCACCTGCATGCGGGTGCTGTTTTCCCATTTCGCCATCATACTCCCCGACATATCTACCATAAATAAAATGCGGGTTTTTTTAGCCGTTGCGGATGGCGTGGTTTGCGCCTGAACAGTACGGCTGCCGAAGCAGAGTAAAATCAGAAGCAAACTATAAGACCAACGCAAAAACATTTATTTAATTAGCCTGACAAAGAATGCCAGCCATTTAATTTATTAGTGAATAAATAAAAGGATAAAAGCAAACAGCAATATTATCAGATATAATCTTTTAAAATAAAGCTTTATAACTAAAGACTAATGGCTAACAACTAAAGACTAATAATCACCTAAAGATTCAGCAACTTGCAATAAAGCTTGTTGCAACTGCATATCGTTTGGGGCTACGCCGTGCCATTTATGCGAACCCATCATAAAGTCGATACCATAACCCATTTGGGTATTCATCAAAATCATAATAGGTTTCATTTGTTTTGTAAGCAATTTAGCTTCTTCAATGGTTGCGATCAACTCATCAAAGTTATTGCCATCGGTTTGTAATACTTTCCAGCCGAAAGCTTCCCACTTGGCGTGCAGGTTGCCTAAATCCATTACCGCGTCGGTTGGCCCGTCAATCTGCTGACCGTTCCGGTCGATAAAGGCAATAAGATTATCTACTTTGTGGTGGGGCGCGTACATGGCCGCTTCCCAAACCTGGCCTTCATCTAACTCGCCATCACCCATTAATACAAAAACTAACTTATCGTCATTGTTTAATTTTTTGGCCTGGGCGGCGCCAATAGCTACCGAAAGTCCCTGACCCAAAGAACCGGAGGCAATCCGGATACCTGGTAAATGTTCGTGGGTAGCCGGGTGTCCTTGAACCCGGGAGTTTAACTTACGGAAAGTAGCCAGTTCGCTCACTTCAAAATAACCGGAGCGGGCCAGCACACTGTACCAAACCGGCGATATATGGCCATTAGATAAGAAAAATAAATCCTCATCGATACCATTCATTTTAAACTCCGGATTATGATCCATTATTTTAAAATACAGGGTTACCAGCAATTCGGTACAACCCAAAGAGCCGCCCGGGTGACCGGAATTAACGGCATGCACCATGCGCAGAATATCGCGACGTACCTGGCTGGCAATGTGTTTTAATTCTTCAGTATCTTTATTAAATGGATTCATGAGCTGGTTGGAAAGTTAAAAGTTAAAGGTTGAAGGTTACAGGTTAAAAGTTGAAGGTTAAAAGTTTCTGGTTAAAAATTACAGGTAGAAGGTTCAAAAATAAATAATTTAAGCTGTAGACAATGGACTATCGACTGTGGACTATGGACTATTTTCCTATCTGCGCGGCGTGTTCTTTGGTATCTACCTTGGTGATAATATCTTCTATAATGCCTTTTTCGTTTATAATAAAAGTATAGCGCATAGTGCCCATGTATTTCCGGCCGTACATCGATTTTTCCTGCCAAACGCCGTAGGCTTCCACCATTTCTCTATTGGTATCGGAAAGCAGGGTAAAAGGTAGTTCGAATTTCTGGATGAATTTCTGGTGGGATTTTTCACTATCGACACTTACCCCGATTACTTCGTAGCCTTTCTGGCGCAAATCGTAGTAATTATCGCGTAGGTTACAGGCCTGGGCAGTACAGCCGGGCGTATCATCTTTCGGGTAAAAATAAATAACCAGCTTCCGACCGGCATAATCGTTTAGTTTATGCACGATGCCATCCTGGTCCGGAATGGCGAAATCTGGTGCTTTATCTCCAATATTTAATTTCATAGCAGGTAGGTAGTCTTTAAAAATTAGTTTTTAGTCGAAAAGCCAAATACTTATTTAATTTATCACGTCGATCAAATTTGATGTAGCGCTTAGATAATATATCCTATTCCGCAAGAAGGATATTTCAGGTTATATTTGTCATTCAGCCAGAAACTTGTTTGTGTTCTGCTAACAAATTTCCGGCTGAATGACAGCCTTTATCTCCTTAAACCTACTTAAAATAGGCTTCCTTAATTATATAAATCGGGCAAAATATTATATATTTTCTTAGCAGGGCTAAGATAGGTAAAAGTATCCGGTTATTACAAATATTACAATTTCACCTGGTAAACGGCTTCGTTGCCGGCCGCATCTTTTACCCTTAAAACCAGGTTACCGGTTAAGGGCACGGTTTTATCCAGCCTTTCCGAAGTGAGCATGGCTAATTTATGTTCGTAATTTAAAAGCAGAAATTTGCCGTCCAGTTCGGCCCGGTAAGTAGCTACGCCCGATAAATTATCGCCGATTTTAAACTTAACTTCCTGCTTGGTTTTAGAAAGCAAGCGGATGGTAGGCGGAAGATTATCCTGTAATACTTTGTATTGGCCTAAATTACGGGCTAAAAAAGAGATGTTATCGCCTTCCCAAATGCCGCCCAGAAATCCCCGGCTTTTGCCCCAACCTAAGTAATAAACGTGGGCCTTGCTTTTATCGGTGATGTTAGATTCGGCTTTGAGCGTAACTTTCAAAGGTTGAAAAAGCGGCGTTAAAGGCGAATTAATAGTATATATACCTTTATCATAGCCGGTATTTAAGTAAAGCGTATCAAACAATGATCCTTTTTGGAAAGCAATATTCATAAAACGGTTCACAAATAAATATTCCTTAGCGGATGGTACTGCCTGCTGAAAGTTGAATTTGCGGGAGATAGTACTCCAAGCCATAGAGTCGGGCAGGCCGCCCCGCAGATCGTATAAATATACCGTATTGGAGGCCTGCGTATAACTTGGTACTAAATCGTACTTTATTTTACCTACGTACAACTGAATATTGGCGGCTTTGCGGGCAGTGTCGGCGGTAACCACTTTTAGTATGTTTTCGGCTACTTCGTAACTGATATCCGGTTTTTTTACGGCAGCGCTGGTAGTGGAAAAATAGGCGGGGGCTTCGCCTTTCACTAAAAAGTCTAAAGCCGTGGTGTTGTTATAAGAATCTTTCAACAACATGGTTATCTGGTGCAAGGTGCCCGTTTCTATCTTGAGTTTGCCCCGGAGCGCCCCGGTATTATACAGCGGTAAAAGGTTGCCGTCGTCTACGTAGCATTTCTGGAAGTTCCGGCCGGTGCTTTTAAAAAACTCATAATTAATATGCCACGACACCTGTTTGGTTAATTCAAACGGTACGCCATCAATAAGATGGGTGTAAAAAGGTTTACCATCTACCAGCACATCTACTTGTTGTACCCCGTTTTTATTAGCAGCACCGGTGTACCGGTCAAAAGCCTGCACTTCCAAACCAATAAGGCCGTGCGCCGAAATAGTATCGGCCAGCACGTAACGATCTCCTTGCTTTACCGGAATAAATTCGTAGCGGCCAAAACGGTTGTTTACCCGGCCATCAATCGAAAGGGTTTTAAAGGCAATGGCGTTCAGGGTAGGCGCGATATCGTCTCTTATTTCGGCAAAGCCGTATTTAAGCGGATTTTGCAGGTTGTTTTTGGCGTCGCGCACCTCAAAGTGCAAATGCGGCCCCGCCGATCCGCCCGTGTTGCCGGATTTGCCAATTACATCGCCTTTCTTAAATACAAACTGGTTGGGTTCGGGAAAGAGTTTTAAATCGAAGGATTCTTTGGCATAATGCTGTTGCAGCACGTAATCAGCTATTGCCGGGGCAAAGCTTTCTAAATGGCCGTAAGTCGTAATCAGGCCGTTGGGGTGCGTAAGGTAAAGGTGATAACCGTAACCGTAGGTAGAAACATCGATGCGCGAAATATAGCCATCGGCGGCCGCATAAACGGGTAAACCGGTTTGCTGGTTGGTTTTTATATCGATGCCCCCGTGAAAGTGATTGGGCCGAATTTCGCCCATGCTGCCTGCCAGAAAATTCTGCTGCCCCGGCATAATCGGGAACATGAAATATCCCGGTGCTACCAGATTTTCCTGGGCCTTTACTTCAAAAAATATAAATGAAAATACTGCAACAAAAACGCGTGTTAATTTTTTATTTAATCTCAAAATCCAAAAGCTTTTTATCTTCAATAAAACCTTCCAACCGATCGCCGATTTGTACCGGGCCTACACCTTTGGGAGTACCGGTAAATATAATATCGCCCTTTTTTAAAGTTATAAAGCGCGACATATAAGCAATCATATCATTAAAAGTGTTCAGCATCATACTGGAGTTACCCGCCTGTTTTTCTTCGCCGTTTACCAAAAGTTTAAAGTTGATATTCTTTAAATCTGGAAAATCGGATAAAGGTAAAAACTCCGAAACTGGAGCCGAGCCATTAAATCCTTTGGCTAACGTCCAGGGTAAGCCTTTATTTTTAGCTTTGGTTTGTAAATCGCGGGCAGTGAAATCAATACCCAAGCCAATAGCATCGTAATATTTAGGAGCAAACTGCGAACTGATATTTTTACCTTCCTTGCTTATGCGCAGAATTAGCTCCACTTCGTGGTGAATATCCTGGGTATAATCCGGGTAATAAAACGGATCGTTGTTTTTTAGAAGCGCCGTGTCAGGTTTAAAAAAGATAACCGGTTCATCGGGTGTTTCATTCTTTAGTTCGGCAATATGTTCGGCGTAATTGCGGCCTATAGCTAGTATTTTCATGCGTTCTTATTTTAATCCAAAAATGCGGAATATTTGGAGAAGAAGAAACCTTCCGCCAAAATATTATTATGAAAAGTAGTTTACTTTTTAGCAGAGCATAACTTTTTATATTACCTAAAACGTATATAAGGCGCACTTGGCATATTTTATGCCTATAGCAATTTAAGGGCAGAGCCAGTTAGTTTACTGGTTCATGATAAATAGCACCTGAAGAAAATAAAAAATTATTTAACTTAACCTTTACCCACATGTTTAAAAAATTAATCTATTCTGTTTTATTTACAGCCATGGTAGCCTGTACTACGGTTCCAATTACTGGCCGTCGCCAATTATCGCTGGTATCCAGTGCCGAAATACAAGCTCAAAGTTATGCCGCCTATAAGCAGGTGTTAGATACGGCAACTGTGTTAAATAACAATGATGCGGCGATGGTAAAACGTGTTGGTGGCCGGATTAGACAAGCCGTTGAACAATACATGGCCCAGAATAATTATTCCAGCCAATTAGAAGGATTTGCCTGGGAATTTAACTTGCTAAAGGATAATCAGGTGAATGCCTGGTGTATGCCGGGCGGCAAAGTAGCCGTTTATACTGGTATTTTACCGCTTACACAAAATGAGACCGGATTGGCTGTTGTAATGGGGCACGAAATAGCGCACGCTATTGCCAAACACGGGGATGAACGTATGAGCCAGCAAGTGATTGCCCAAACGGGTGGTTCCTTGGCCGGGGCTGCTTTAGGCGGAACTGCTACCTCGCAAAATGCCATTGCTAGCATTTTCGGGATTGGTAGCCAGTTAGGCATGTTAAAGCACGGCCGTAGCCAGGAGTCGGAAGCCGATCATTTAGGTTTGATTTTTATGGCCATGGCCGGTTATGACCCGCAGCAGGCGGTGCCTTTCTGGCAAAGAATGGCCGCTAAAAGCGGCGGTTCTTCCGTACCTGGCTTTTTATCTTCTCACCCCTCCGATGCTACCCGTATAGCTGATATTCAAAAATTAATGCCCGAAGCCTTGAAGTATTACAATCGTTAATCTTTAAAATTTGCCTATAAAAAAAGCTGATGAAATTTTATCGTCAGCTTTTTTTATGCGTAAAAGTTTACAAAATCAAATTGTATGTCGAAAAAAAAGATTGCTTTTATATCTTTCCTGGTACTGGCTTTTATATTGAAGTCGGATAAAGCGAATTAGGCGATAGGGGATAGTTCATAGTCCACAGTCCACAGCATATATTGTTTATATTTACTAACCTGTAACCTTCAACTTCTAACCAACACTTATTTTCATATAAGTGATGCTGTTGCGCAGCTTAATGCGGGTAAGTACTTTTTTGGTATAAAGCGGAAAATCGCCTTTCATCATCCAGTCGTAGTAACTGGGTTCTTTTTTGAAAACCTGTTCTACCGGTATATTTTTGTGTTTGCCGAAATTAAACACTTCTACGCCTTGCTCATTAAAAATAATGCGGCCGGCTAAATCAGCTATGTTTTGGGCAGTGAACTTATGCAGCTGTTGCATGTCGTTGCTAATCGGAAATACTTCTTTCAAATCGGCGGCCAACATCGATACGTTTTCGTAACGCAGAATCTGCGACTTCAATATTTCGTAGGTAGCAATGGTATCGGCTTCCGCACTGTGTGCATTTTCCAGGGTTTTATCGCAGTAAAATTTATAGGCTGCCGATAAGGTGCGTTGCTCCATCTGGTGGAAAATACGGCAGACATCCACAATAGCCCGGTTTGTAATATCAAAATCAATGTTGCAGCGCAGAAATTCTTCGGCCAATAACGGAATATCGAACTTCGTTAAATTGTAGCCGCCTAAATCGCAGCCCAGCATAAACTCATCCATACCTTTGGCTAACTGCGCAAAAGTAGGGCAGTTTACCACATGCTCATCGTAAATACCATGAATCATGCTCGACTCCAAAGGAATAGGAATAGTAGGGTTGATTTTTTTCGTTTTTAGAATTTCTTCGCCGGAAGGCAATACTTTCAGCATGCTGATTTCTACAATCCGGTCTTTGCAGATATCTACCCCGGTGGTTTCCAGGTCAAAAAAGATAATGGGTTTTTTCAGATTGAGTTTCATTTTCATTTATTTGACCGTTTTAGAAGACAAGATAATATCAGCCAGGGCTTGTAAATCCATATTATTATAAGTGCCGGAGCTCATGAGCAACAGGTTCTGATTATCCCAAGTTAACGATTTCAGGTAAGCGGCTAATGCTTCGCTGTCGGTATAAACTTTTACAGCCGGGTTTTCAAAAGCACTAGTTATGTCCTGTTCCGTAAGGGCCGGCATGCGTTTATGTTCCAGCGTTTTCGGGTTAAAATACACAATAGCTACATTGCCGGCATCTAAAGCCCCTTTATATTGCGGTAAAAAATCTTTATTTAAACTGCTGAAAGTATGCAGCTCCAGGCAGGCCACCAAAGTACGCTCCGGAAATTGTTTTTTTATGGCTTCGGTAGTTGCTTTTACTTTGGAAGGCGCATGGGCAAAGTCTTTGTAAATGCGGGTGCCAGAATTGCTGCCCAGTAATTCCAGGCGGCGGGCAGCTCCTTTAAAAGAAGCCAGCGCTTCGTAAAAAGCCGGAGCTTTAATGCCGATCTGTTTGCACACTTCTTTGGCGGCACTAATGTTGCGCAAATTATGTTCGCCGAAAATTTGCAGCGGAATATCTTCTTTTTTGGTAACCAGGTACGTAGTACCGTTATGTACCTCATTTTCGTGTATGGTATAGCCAATGTAATTTACATCCGGGTTGCGGGGCACACATATATGCAAGGCTTGTTCATCGTCCTGGTTGTAAATCATTACGCCGGCTTTGGGCGTCATATCCGCAAAAATGCGGAACTGGCGGCGGTAAACATCCGGGTCCGGAAAAACATTGATATGGTCCCAGCTAATGCCGCTGATTACCCCAATATGGTGTTTATACAAGTGGAATTTAGGTACCCGCTGAATAGGAGAGGATAAATATTCGTCACCTTCTATAATAATAATAGGCGCTTCGTCGGTTAACTTCACCATGTATTCGAAACCTTCCAGCTGGGCACCTACGGCGTAATCAAATAAGCGGTTGTGGTATTGGAGTACGTGCATAATTAAGGAGGTGATAGACGTTTTGCCGTGACTACCACCAATAACAATGCGCTGTTTGTTCCGGGATTGTTCGTAAATAAATTCAGGAAAAGAATAAACAGGTAAACCCAGTTCCTGCGCTTTTAAGAGTTCCGGATTATCGGCCCGGGCGTGCATGCCCACAATTACCGCATCTAAATCGGGGGTAATATGCTCCGGGAACCAGCCTTCTTGGGCGGGCAGCAAGCCTTCGCGTTGCAGCCGGCTATGGGCCGGTTCAAATATTTCGTCGTCGGAACCGGTAATCTGTAATCCTTTTTGGTGTAAAGCCAGCGCCAGGTTATGCATAATGCTCCCGCCAATGGCAATTAAATGTATGCGTTGCAACTTTGCTTGTATCATGGGTAATACTAAAGAAGTTAGCAAATGTACAAAAATAAATTTCCGGCAAAAGCGGTTATTCATACTAATTCTCCACACTAATAAGTGCATAAATTGTGTATAACACCGCAAATTTGTTCTTTAGATTTGTAGACTATGGAGGAGAATAATATTAAGATTGGAACGATAAAGCCTAAAAGTGCCTGGAACGCGAAAGCTGCTATCCCGACGGGTTTAGGTAAATTGCCGCCCCAGGCGCTGGAACTGGAAGAGGCGGTTTTGGGCGCTTTAATGCTGGAGAAAGATGCGTTAACTTCGGTTATCGATATTCTGAAGCCCCAAAGCTTTTACAAAGATGCGCACCAGCGTATTTTCAGCGGTATTCTGGCTTTATTCGATAAATCGGAGCCCATTGATATTTTAACGGTAACGCAACAGCTCCGCGAACAAGGCGAACTGGAAATGGTGGGGGGGCCGTATTATATTATGAACCTCACCACCCGCATTAACTCAGCGGCTAATATTGAGTTTCACGCGCGTATTATTACGGAGAACTCTATTAAGCGGGAACTGATTTCAATTTCGAGTGAGATTTTAACCCGTGCTTATGAAGATACGACCGATGTTTTTGAACTGCTGGACAGCACCGAGAAACATTTGTTTGAAGTATCAGAATCGAACATCCGCAAGAACTTCGACGATATGCGGTCTTTGATGCACAAAGCCATTAAAGAACTGGAAGAAAAGAAAAACCAGAAAGACGGCTTAACCGGTGTGCCCAGCGGCTTTACTGCCCTGGACAGGGTAACCTCGGGCTGGCAACCTTCCGATTTAATTATCCTGGCAGCCCGGCCCGCGATGGGAAAGACGGCTTTCGTGGTTTCGGCTATGCGGAATGCGGCAGTTGATTTTCGGAAACCGGTAGCTATTTTCTCATTGGAGATGTCTTCTTTGCAGTTGGTTAACCGTTTGATTTCGTCAGAAGCGGAACTGGAAGGGGAGAAGCTGAAAAAAGGTAACCTGGCCGATTACGAGTGGGCCCAACTTAACCATAAAATTACCAAACTTTCCGAAGCCCCTATCTTTATTGATGATACGCCCGGCTTATCTATCCGGGAACTGCGTACTAAGTGCCGCCGCTTAAAAGCCCAGCACGATATTCAAATGATTATTATCGATTACCTGCAGTTGATGAGCGGTAATTCGGATGGTAACAAAGGTTTTGGGGGCAACCGGGAACAGGAAATTGCATCTATTTCACGGGCTCTGAAGATGCTGGCCAAAGAACTAAGCGTGCCGGTAATTGCGCTGTCACAACTGAGCCGGGCCGTGGAAACCCGCGGCGGCGACAAAAAACCCCAATTATCCGATTTACGGGAATCCGGTTCTATTGAGCAGGACGCCGACATGGTATGTTTCCTGTACCGTCCGGAATACTACGGTATTACGGAAGACGAAATGGGTAATCCTACGCAGGGAGTAGGTGAAGTAATTATTGCTAAACACCGGAATGGCTCTATTGGAAGTGTGGCGCTTAAATTTATTGGTAAATTCACAAAATTTGGTGACCTGGAAGGCGGCGGCTTTGGCGATGATCCGTTTGGCGGGGGCGGTTTGCCCCCTAGCACGTTTGATGACTCGGTTGGTGGCGGTAATTCTATCCGGTTGGGAAGTAAAATGAACGATAGTTCGCTGCCAAAATCAAACTTTGATGTAGAAGAACCTCCGTTCTAATTTGTAATATTTTTTAACTTTAAAAAAGCCTTTTCGGAGGCTTTTTTTTATGCTCCACAATAAACCCATTAACAAGATTCTTAGTATAATATACTGGATTTTAGTTTATTATTCTTTATTAATAGATAAAAACTATAATACAATAGAAAATATTGATGTAACTTATAAGAAAATAAGCTGTTAGTTAGAGGAATAAATAGCTTTAATTATGGAAAAAGAAAATAAATTATTCCAAAAGAATGGTAATTCCGCAAGTGGAGAGAGCAACGGCACTGATGCAGGGGCAACCCAAAATAGCCAGACCCTTACTACCCGCCAGGGCCACCCGGTTACCGATAATCAGAATATACGTACGGTAGGCAACCGCGGTCCGGCTACTATGGAGAATTATCACTTCATAGAAAAAATTTCGCATTTCGACCGCGAACGTATTCCGGAACGAGTAGTACACGCCCGCGGTGCTGGTGCTCACGGCGTTTTTGAAGCTTACGGTAACATAGGCGGGGAGCCGATTGCAAAATATACGCGGGCCAAGCTGTTCCAGGAAAAAGGTAAACAAACGCCGGTATTTGTACGGTTCTCCACGGTAGGTCACGGTGGTCATTCGCCGGAAACGCTACGCGACCCGCGGGGTTTTGCGGTTAAATTTTATACCGAAGACGGTAACTGGGATTTAGTTGGCAATAACCTGAAAATTTTCTTTATCCGGGACGCCATGAAGTTTCCGGATTTGATTCACTCTCAAAAGCCCGATCCGGTTACCAATATTCAGAGCGGTGAAAGAATTTTTGATTTTATCTCTAATACGCCCGAATCTACTCACATGGCCACTTTCCTGTTTTCGCCGTGGGGTATTCCGGCCAATTACCGCCAAATGCAGGGTTCGGGTGTAAACACGTATAAATGGGTAAATGCCGACGGCGAAGCGGTACTTATAAAATACCATTGGGAGCCGTTGAAACAAGGAATCCGTAACCTGACTCAGCCCGAAGCCGAAGCCATTCAGGCTAAAAACTTTAACCACGCTACCCAGGACTTGTACGAAGCTATTGAAAAAGGCGATTACCCGGAATGGGAATTATGCGTGCAGATTATGAGCGACGATGAACATCCGGAACTTGATTTTGACCCTTTGGATGATACCAAAATTTGGCCTAAAGAGCAATTCCCGTTCTTGCCGGTAGGTAAAATGACCTTGAACCGGAATCCGGAAGATTACTTTAACGAAGTGGAACAATCGGCTTTTGGTACGGGTGTATTGGTAGACGGACTGGATTTCTCGGACGATAAAATGTTACAGGGCCGGACCTTTTCTTATTCTGATACCCAACGTTACCGCGTAGGACCTAATTATTTACAGTTGCCTATTAATGCGCCAAAAAACCAGGTGATAACAAACCAGCGCGGCGGGCAAATGTCTTATAAATCAGATTTTGCGCCGGGGCAGAACAAACATATTAACTACGAGCCTTCTACGCTTAATAATGTAAAAGAAGCGCCTAAAACCGGTAAAGACTATTCTCCGCGTTACGAAGCCAACCTGGTACGGCAAAAAATAGAGCGCACCAACGACTTTAAGCAAGCCGGCGAAACTTACCGCAACTTCGAAGATTGGGAACGTGAGGATTTAATCAATAACCTGGTAAATACGCTGGCTACCTGCGATAAGCGTATTCAGGATAAAATGGTTGAGCATTTTACTTTGGCCGATGAAGATTATGGTCGCCGCGTAGCCGAAGGTTTACGCAATTCAGCTAAATCTATGACAGATAAAGGGCCAATTGGTGCTACTTCACCTGCTTCCGGCGTAAAAGAAGCCAAAGAAGTTTCACACGAAGCCAAACCTTATTAAATAGTTGTTAGAAATTAGTTTTTAGTCATTAACTTATGTTACGCAAAACAAGGTAGCCATAAGCTGTTTGAGCCTACTTATTCTTTGTTTTGCGTAACGTCCGTTACTTAATAACATTTTAAGCTTTAAAAATTAAAAAGCCTGTTCCGTTATATGGGACAGGCTTTTTTTACATTCAATTCAAATAATTACTTCAGTTTCATATCCGAAATAATATCCTGAATGCGCTGGGAGAGTTGCTGATTAACGCTGTCGAATTCTTCTTCCGAAGCCAGATTTTCGTTTACACTAAAGTAAAACTTAATTTTAGGTTCGGTGCCGGACGGACGGGCCGAAATTTTGGAACCATCGGCGGTAATAAATTGGAGCACGTTAGACCGTTCCATTTCAAAAGGCTGTTCTTCACCCGAAGCTACCTTGGTAATTATACCGGATTTATAATCCCGCATTTCCACTACTTCCGAATTGTTAATTTGTTTCGGCGGGTTCTGACGCAATTCCTGCATCATTTCGGCAATTTCCTGCTGCCCGCGCTGGCCTTTCTTCGTAAGCGAAATTAAATCTTCTTTATAAAAACGGAATTCCTGGTACATGCTGATCATGAGCTGGTACAAGGATTTGCCCTGATCTTTGGCGGCGGCGGCCATTTCGGCAATCATGGCACAGGAAGCAACGGCATCTTTATCCCGTACTGCATCACCTACTAGGTAACCATAACTTTCTTCGCCCCCCCCAATAAACTTTTCTTTACCTTCCAGGCTCCGGATTACTTCCGCAATGTATTTAAAGCCCGTTAAGGTCTGATAATATTTTACACCGTATTTTTTGGCTACTTCACCAATCAGGTCGGTGGTAACAATGGTATAAGCTATAAATTCTTTGCCGGTTAGTTTACCGGCATCGTGCCAAGCTTTAATCAGGTAATAAACCAGTAAAGAACCGGTCTGGTTACCGTTCAGCAACACAAACTCACTGTTTAGGTTTTTTACCGCAATACCTACCCGATCGGCATCCGGATCGGTGGCCAGCACTAAATCTGCATCTATTTCCTGCGCTTTTTGCATGGCCAGGTTCATGGCTTCTTTTTCTTCCGGGTTCGGATAAACTACCGTCGGGAAATTACCGTTAGGCGTAGCTTGTTCTTCCACAATGGTAACATTGGTAAACCCAATGCGCTCCAGCACTTTCGGCACCAAAGTAATACCGGTACCGTGAATAGGCGTATAAACAATTTTTAAATCTTTTTGCCGGGCAATGGCTTCTTTGTTTACGGCTAAGCCCGCCACCATCGAAATATAAGCTTCGTCTACTTCGGGCCCGATAATCTGAATGTTTTCTTCTTTGGGATCGAACTTAATATCGGTAATAGAAGTAATCGCATTTACCTCGTTGATGATGTTTTTATCGTGCGGCGCCACTACCTGGCCGCCATCGTTCCAATACGCTTTGTAACCATTGTATTCTTTGGGATTGTGCGAAGCCGTTAAAACTACGCCGCTGTGGCAACCTAAATGCCGGATAGCAAAAGATAACTCGGGCGTGGGGCGCAGCGCTTCAAAAAAGTATACTTTAATATCGTTGGCACTAAAAACATCCGCTACAATCCGGGCAAATTCCGGGCTGTTGTTCCGGCTGTCGTGGGCAATGGCCACTTTTACCTGCTCGTTGGGGAAAGATTTTTTCAGGTAATTGCTTAATCCTTGCGTAGCGGCACCCAAGGTATACCGGTTCATGCGGTTGCTGCCCACGCCCATAATACCACGTAAACCACCGGTACCAAATTCCAGATCGCGGTAAAAAGCGTCGTTTAAAGCTTCGGTTTCGCCGGACTCCGTTAATCTCCGGATTTCGGTTTTGGTTTCTTCGTCGTAAGGGCCATTCAGCCACGAATCTATTTTGCTTTGAATAGCTGGTTCCATCATAATTTTATTTAGTTTAGAAAACCCCGCTTTTAAGGGCGATTAAAATTGTTTGTTTTAAAGTAGCTACAGTGTTTAGCGATTTTGGCTTTACTGCCTACCTAAATTTTACTTACTATAAATCAGACCGGGCAGTTACGCTACGGTGCTTACAGATATTATTAATTATGTTTAACTTTATACCTTTTTTAAAAGCAAATTTTCTTTTTGCTGCTTTTCAACACACCTGGCAAAAACAGGAATGGCAAAATTTATAAGGCAGCAAAAAGCAGTTCCGGTTAAATAAAACACCTTGAAGTTAATAGCGTTTAAAGACAAAAAATTGCTTTTATATAACGCAACAAAAAACTAAGTATATCTATTTATTGCAATATTATTTATTTTAACGACAGTAAGCATATTCTGATTGTAAAATTTATAAAAGATCTTAATTTGCTTGCAAATACTGATCTCTATTTTAAAATTTGTACCAAATCCAAGCCTAGCTTTTATGAATATTAATGAACTGAATACCTCTTTAGTAGAAATAATCCGGAAAAAAGAAGAATTAAGTAAGCTTTCTTATAACGATAAGCGATACGATGATGTGGAAGAAGAACTTCATGATTTAGAAGACGACTTCAACGATACTTATGGTGAGTACCTGGAAGGCGTATTGGAAGAAGTACACGAACGTTTATGTCCGGATTCGGATGTGTTACTGCCTACGGCTTACCTGCCAAATAATCTGAATGCTTTAGAATCGGGCGTGCCGGCGCAACGCGAAGGCGTTTGGGTAGACTCCGATGAGTTCCCGAACAAGGAAGCCCGTCTGGTACTGGTTCCTAATCCAACCCGGTTAATATTATCGGTTGGTACCAAAATCCAGAAAGAAGTCTGGCAAGCATAAGCCAAAGGATATAAGCTAAAAAAAGGGCCGACACTTTAAATAAGTGCCGGCCTTCTTTTTAGCTTAAATGTTTAGCGGGAACCATAACCTAGTTTTTCCCTTACCCGCTGTAAAGTCTTGGCGCCAATACTACGGGCTTTTTCGGCACCAATTTTTAGTTTAGCGTCTATTTCGGGCAGGTTATTTATATAATAATTAAATTGCTCCCGTTCCTGGGCAAATTTAGTAACAATGAGGTCGTATAAAGCTTGTTTGGCGTGGCCGTAGCCGTAATTACCCTGTAGGTAATTTTGCCGCATGTTTTCTACGTCTTCCGGCGCAGCCAGTAAAGAATATATTTTGAATGTAATATCTTCATCCGGGTTTTTAACTTCTTCAAGGGTTTTGCTATCCGAAATAATTGCTTTAATCGCTTTCTTTAGTTCTTTATCCGGCGCAAAAATATCAATTATATTCCCGTACGATTTACTCATTTTTTCGCCGTTTGTTCCCGGTATGATCATCACGTTTTCGTCGATGCGGGCCTGCGGTACCACAAACGTTTCGCCGTAACGGTTATTAAACGTATTGGCAATATCGCGGGCAATTTCCAGGTGTTGCATCTGGTCTTTTCCTACCGGCACAAAATTAGCATCGTACAAAATAATATCGGCAGCCATAAGCACCGGATAGGTAAACAAACCGGCATTTACCTCGGCTAGGCGTCCGGATTTATCTTTAAACGAATGCGCATTGGCCAGCATGGGGTAAGGTGTAAAGCAACTCAAATACCAGGTAAGCTCACATACTTCCGGCACATCCGATTGACGGTAAAAAATATTCTTCTCGGTATCGAAACCAAAAGCCAGCCAGGCCGCCGCCACGGCGTAGGTATTCTGCCGCAATACCTCGGCCTCGCGCACGGTCGTGAGCGAATGCAGATCAGCAATAAAGTAAAAAGATTCGTTATCGGTATTTCTAGAAAGATGGATGGCCGGGATAATGGCACCAAGTAAATTGCCTAAATGCGGACGACCCGTACTTTGAATTCCGGTGAGTATTCTGGACATGAAAAGCTTATTTTTTTACAAAGTAAGCCAATTTGTACCAATTTACCGGTAGATAATTTTAAAATTGGTCTACGAGGTTAAACAGCGTAACTGCGCCTGGAAGCAAAAGATTAATGCTATCCACACAGTTGCAGTTTTTATCATGGTTGTTAAACAATAACCGATTCGTCTTGGGCTGCTTCTTCCACTAAAATTTTTGCTTTATTTATACCTAAATACCGGTCGATGCCAAAATGCACCAGGTAAAGCAAGGGCGTAAGTGCAATAGCGACAAAAAATTTATAGATGTAATTTATAATGGAAACCGACAAAACCTGCTGAAAAGGCCAGTTTCCGAATACGTAAAAGGCAATATACAACACCACAAAAGAATCTACTAACTGCGATATTAAAGTGGAGCCGGTTGCGCGCAGCCATATTTTTTTACTGCCGGTTAATTTCCGCAGCCAATGAAAAACCGAAGCATCCAGTATTTGTCCCAGCAAAAACGCAACTACCGAACCAATAATAATACCACCACCTTGCCGGAAAATGCTGTTAAAAGCAAAATTAATATCAAAAGATTGGCCAGTAGGTGTTTTGCTGTTTACATCCAGCCAAAAAGCAGCCGGAGGCAGTTTGGTAATAATGCCGATAACCAAAAAGGTATATAGAATTAAACTTACGGTAATCAGGCTGATTTTCTTTACGCCGGCTTTGCCAAAATATTCATTAATGATGTCGGTAGTAATAAAAACCACCGGCCAGATAATTACGCCAGCCGATAAATTAAAATCGAGTTTAGCTCCGGCAAACAGCGGAATTTGGGCGCCCGGTAAATGAAACAAGGCTTCGCCCGAAAATATTTTAACCCCGATTAATTCTGCTAAAAGCGCATTGGTTATGAATATGCCGGATAAAACCAGAAAAAGATAAGTTTTCTTTTTTTCAAAAGCAGAAGCAGCGGACATCGTAAGAATATTAACAGAGGTTTAAAAAGTGTAAAGAAAAGCAGCTATAGACCTAAAAGTTGCTTTCTTCGAATTTAAAAGAAAGCCTTATTCCAGAACGCCTACCGTTTTTCCTTCTATGGCTAAGTGGGTGTTGTCGAATACTGCTTTTGCTTCGAGCAATAAAGGCGTGAGGTCTTTGTAGCGAACTGAGAAATGGCCGATTAATAAGCGTTTAGCCTGGGCTTTTAATGCGAATGTAGCGGCCTGCCGGGCGGTGCTGTGGCAGGTATATTCCGCTCTTTCCCGCATATCATCTAAAAAGGTAGCTTCGTGGTATAGCAAATCTACGCCCTTTACGTACGGAATAATATCTTCTTTGTAGCGGGTATCGCTGCAGTAAGCATAAGAGCGGCTGTGCTTCGGATCGGTGGTAACATCGGCATTCCGGACCAATATATTACCCGCCTCATCCAAAACATCTTTCCCGTTTTTCAGGCTGATGAGTTGGGGGGGCGTCAGAAAATCTGGCAGTTTGGTTTTAACTAAATGACGTAATTTGGGCTTTTCCCGGAACAAGAATCCGCAGCAAGGTACGCGGTGCTGCATGGGCAGCGTATGCACCGTTATATATTTATCTTCAAAAATTTGTCTGTAAACGGTGGTATCCAGGTCCTGGAATAACAACGGAAATGAATAAAAGGTATTGGAGCTTTTTGCTTGCAGCGTAATTAATTCGGCCAGGCCCGGAGGACCATATATAGTGAGCGGGGAAGTGCGGTTTTGCAGGTGCATGGTAGAGAGTAAACCAAACAACCCAAAAAAATGGTCGCCGTGCAAATGGCTGATGAAGATATTACAAATGCGCTGATGCTTTACTTTGTAACGCATCAGCTGCATTTGTGTGCCCTCGCCACAATCAATCAGATTTATCTGACTGCCAATAGTTAATATTTGGGCGGTATGATAACGGTCTACGGAAGGGGTTGCGGAAGAACTGCCTAGTATTTTAAGCTCAAAGTCCAAAATGCCCTTCTTTCCTAATGATTATTCTTCTTTGTTGGTTAAATCCCGTTCAATTTCGTGTAAGAAAACACGATCGATCGCTTCTTCTACCGTAGGCAGAATATTTAAAACGGATTCTAATTTAGAAATGGTAATTAATTTCATAACGTGATCTTGCAGGCCGGCCAGAATTAATAAACCATTAGAAGAATTACACAAACGGTTGGCAATTAAGATAGAGCTTAAGCCAGAAGAATCGGTATATTTTACGTTGCTAAGATCCAGGATAAGATTGGTTATACCTTCTGCATTAAGCTTCACAAATTCCGATTTCAGATCAGGAGCAATAGTGGTGTCCAACTTCTTCTCATCAATTGTTATAATGGTATAATTCTCTTTTTTATCGATGGTGTATTTCATGCTTACAGAAATATAGTTTTAGAGTGCGAAGGTATTAAAAAATATTTAATTAAGAATGAATTGCACTTAAAAAGTTTTGGCTGATACTTGATTCTATCCGCGCCAAAATATTGTTATAATCAGTTTTAATAAACTTTTCTCCGGTCATAACCTCGTACAATTCTATGTAACGATCCGAAATCAGGTTTAACCATTCGTCGGTCATTGCGGGAATTTGCTGCCCGGCTTTGCCCTGAAAATTATTGTCGATTAGCCATTGCCGCACAAATTCTTTTGAAAGCTGCCGTTGCGGTTCGCCGTTTTTTTGCCGTTCGTCATATCCTTCCGCATAAAAATAGCGCGACGAGTCCGGGGTATGAATTTCGTCAATCACATAAATTTTACCGTTGATTTTCCCGAATTCGTATTTCGTATCCACTAAAATCAGGCCGCGTTTGGCGGCTAATCCGGTGCCCCGGGCAAAAAGCGCGCGGGTATATTGTTCCAGTTGCGCGTAATCGGAAGCGCTAACCAGCCCGATCGCAATTATATTTTCGGGCGCGATATCTTCGTCGTGTCCTTCGGCGGCTTTGGTAGTAGGCGTAATAATAGGAGTGGGAAGTTTGTCATTTTCCCGCAGCCCTTCCGGCAGGGGCTGCCCGCATACTTCTCTTTTGCCGCTTTTATATTCGCGCCAGGCGTGGCCGGCCAGGTAACCCCGGATTACCATTTCTACTTTAAACGGTTCGCATTTTAAGCCAATGGTTACGTTCGGATCAGGCTGCGCTAGTACCCAGTTAGGTACCAGATCGGAAGTAGCGGCCAGGGAATAAGCCGCAATCTGGTTTAATACCTGCCCTTTGTACGGAATAGCGCGGGGCAAAACCACATCAAAAGCCGATATGCGATCGGTGGCTACAACGGCTAGTTTGTCCTCGAAATAATAAACATCCCGAACCTTGCCCCGGTAAAAATCGGTTTGATTCGGGAAAAAGAAATTAGTTTCTTTCAGTGCTTCCATGTAAATAAATGCGTGACCGGGGACAAAGTTAGAAAGATATATGTACCCGCAAAATTAAAGTCTAGGGTAAGTAAACAGCTTTGGCTTTGTTGCGCAAATTGTATTCCGAAGCCATAACTTCGCCGTAGGCCCCGGCCGTACGCAAGGCAAACAAATCGTGCCGTTTGGTTTCGGGCAAAAGTACATCTTTGGCAAAGCAATCCGTCGATTCGCAAATCGGGCCCACCACATCGTATTTTTCTGCCGGTAACTGGCTCGTCAGGTTTTCTATTTTATGATAAGCCTGGTACAACATCGGGCGCAATAATTCTGTCATGCCGGCATCCAGAATGGCAAAATTGGTGGTCAGACCTTTTTTAACGTAAAGCACTTTAGAAATAAGCGTGCCGCATTGCGCGACCAGCGACCGGCCTAATTCAAAATGAATCTGCTGCTCCGGCTGGGGTTTTAAATTTTGGTGGAATATGTTAAAATAAGTTTCAAAATCCGGAATTGGGTTTTCATCCGGATGGTAATAATCTACCCCTAAACCGCCACCTAAATTAATATGCGGTAAAGCAATATTTCGGGCGATAAACAAATCCTGAATTTCGTTTACGCGTTCGCAAAGTTTTTGATAAACGCTTAAATTGGTAATTTGAGAACCAATATGAAAATGCAGGCCAATTAAATTAATGTAAGAACTTTTCTGCACTAGTTGCAGTACCGCATCCAGTTCCCAGAGGTTAATGCCAAACTTATTTTCCTCCAAACCCGTGGTAATATGTTTGTGGGTATTGGCGTCTACATTAGGATTAATACGCAGGGCAATACGGGCCGGGCGGTTTTGCTGTTGCGCCAGTTCGTTTATAACGGCTATCTCAGCCGACGATTCGCAGTTAAAACAGAATATATCGTTTTGTAAGGCAAAATTTATTTCGGCATCCGATTTCCCTACGCCGGCAAAAACAATATCTTCGGCGGCAAAACCTCTTTTTAAAGCCCGGTTTACTTCATTGCCGCTCACACAATCGGCGCCAAAACCAAAAGAATTAATCAGTTCCAGAATAGCTTTATTGCTATTCGCTTTTAAGGCGTAGTGAATATGATAATTATATTTAGCAGCCGCCATTTGCGCGGCCTGTAAGGTTTGGCCTAATAAATCTAAGTTGTATAAATAAAAAGGCGTGGGTACAGCTGCCCATTCCGAAATGCGTTCTTTAAGCATGTTTTAGTTTATAAAATAGCGCAGCAAAATCTAAGCAGGATTTTAGCGCCGCAAAGGTAAGCATTATAAAAGTAAAAAGTAGCAGAATCAAAAGTAGTTTTAAGGTAGCCTGGGGCAGTTCTAATGCCGCATATAATTTATCATAAGCTTTATACCAGCTACACTGCTTTGCCCCGTATTGGTAAAAACACTTTCTATTGTTGCTTTTAAGAATTATTTTAAAGCTATGGATCCGGCCAGTGGGAAAATTGTAACTACTACTTTGCAGCAAGTAAATTTTGGAAATAAAAAATTCATCCTGAACTTATTGCGGGATCCAGTTAATACTTTTAGGGACATGCGCGCTTGGCAAGCATGGTCTTACCCCAATATTCGGTATTAGTAAGTTCCTTCGACAAACTCAGGATGACCAAATAAAGTGTTTAATCTGGTAAAAACAGGAACTAAGAATATGAAAATTCCTTAGACCTTGCTGTATGTTATCACCGGCATGAAGCCTAGCGAAGGCTTTACAATTACCGGTGATAACACCACTAATTTCGGCTAATTTATGCTCTTAACCGAAATACGAAACAGCTTCATTCTAATAAAACACACTAACAACTTATTACTTTCCCCTTACAAACTTTCAGCAACCATATAAATTTCTGCTACCATATTAAACGCAAAATAACTGCGTTTGCGCCGCTACCAGTTGTGCTTGCATAATGTCTTGTTCGGCTTGGTCAGAGCAAATTTTTGGTACTAATTGTTGGTAATAGGTAATGCCTTGCAGCAGGTTGGCCCGGAAACTTTGGATATATTTCTGCTGCTTTTCGGTAATGGGCTCCGGTTGTTCTTGGTTTAAGTTGGTCCAGTAATCGACGTACATTTTTAATTCGTTGATGAACATATGCGGGCGGTACGTCTGGTTTAACAGGTTGGTGCGGCCGTAGATATGGTCTACCATTTGCTGCAAAGAAAATATGCCCGAAAAATACGCTAAGTTGGGGCCCGGGCAGATGGTAACGGGGCGGTTGGCCGGGTTGCGGCCCACTTGCAGTAGCTGCAACGCCGAATTGGCCAAACCATCGCATAAACATTCTTTGGCCATTACTTTCGTGGCTTCGGCCTGGTACTGCGTTGAGCTTAAATTGGCGGCTTCTAATTGCGCTAACTTCAGGCGCTGGTATTTGCGGGAAGCCGTGCAGATAGGCACATCCGTAAATTCGGTATTAGAAACCAGGTGCTTTTTGGTGCAGGGGCTGCCCGGCCGGTCCCGTTCCACACGACTTTGTTTAACCGTTTCGCTGCTGGTGCCCCGCAGAGCGTTGAAAGGAACCCCCAGTGGCGAAATAGGACTTAAATATAAATCGTCCGGACCAGCTTGCGACAGTTTAACCAAGGTTTCGGCATCTACCGTGGTTGCTTCGGGCACCAGTAAGAAAGGCGTACCCCAGCCGGTGGCATCTACCTGGTAATTCTCCTGTAAAAATTGCTGTTCGGCGGCCGTGCCAATGCCACCTTGCACCGTAATGCGCTGCGCCGGTAAAGTGCTTGGTACCGCATACCCTTTTTCCGTTAAGGCCGCCCGGTAAAGCGTAAACAGTTCGGTTTGCAGCAATTGCCGGTTTTGCTTAAATTCTTCCAGAATTGGCCCCAGTAAAAAGCCATCGGTGGCAAAAGCGTGGCCGCCACAGTTCAATCCCGACTCAATCCGGAATTCGGATACCCATATTCCTTTTTTCGCTAATATTTTTCCCTGCACTAAAGCCGAACGGTAATCGCTTACTTTTATAATAACTTTTTTACGGAAATTACCAGCGGCATCCGGGAAGAAATCCAGGAACTGATCCAGGTAGGCGTAAAGGCGCATATTCATGCCGGCCGAAAATACCACCGAAGCTTCTACGGTACTTTGGGCAAAGCCCCGCAAAGCCGCCAAAGCATCGGAGTAAACGGGCGGTAAGGCCTCACCATTTTTCCGGTAATTCGTTTTATCCAACTTAGTCATGATATTTACATCGATGGCGCCCGGCCGGATGGCTTGTCTTAATTTATTTTGCGCCGCCTGCTTTTCGGCCGGATTATCAAGTGCCAACATCTGTAAATATTGCATTTTCACTGGTGAGTTTTCCGGAAGCAAAATGAAGTATTTGGTTAGGTCGGATTCCAGGGTAAAAGGTTGAGAACGTAAATTTTCGGTTTGCTTCGTAACCAGTTTATCCAGCAAGTTCAGGTAAGCGGTAATGCGTTGCGCCCGGTAATCGTCTTGATTGGGGTTAATCGGCGTAAAAGAATCCTCGTTCAACCGGCAGTAATATTCCCGCATCTGTTCGATTAAAGTATCATCACTTAGCGAAAGAACCGACGAAATACCGTAACGCGCTACTTTTAACGGCGAATCAATGGAAAAAGCCAAACCCATTACCGGGATGTGGAACGTGTGTAAAGTGGTTGAATGCATGTTTTACTTTCTGTAAATAATATTAGATAAGCTGGTAGTTGGCCTACTCAAATCAGCTTTTATATTGATTTATAAATATTTATATATCAGATTAAAGTGCGGGTAAAGTGCCCAAGCTAGTTGGGTCAAAATCTTACTATTTTAAGCATAGATTTGCTGGTAAGAAAACTACTTTCCCGCAGCCCGAAAGTAGACGGTCGGGAGCAATACCGTTATGATGGAAATCATGTAAAATAATGATATCTGTCATATTCTCTTTTAGCAGGACAATGGTAATTTTATAAATTGTATTCTTTAGAAGCGTTTAAAAAGTTTCTAAGAAGAATTTTGCTCATTTACTAAAACTAAACAGGAGAAGAATTGATTGGAAACTAAACCTATTTCGTAACCTGGGTTGTTAACTTACTTTAAATATCTTGAAAAATTACTGGCTGCGGATTGCCCTGTTTAATTTCCTGGTGGTGGCTTGCTTGGGCTTGTTTCTGCGTTGGTTTATGGTATTGCCCCCGGACGGGTTAAACTATAAATATTGGTTGCACGCCCATTCGCACGTCGCTATTCTGGGGTGGCTTTATACCGCTGTTTTTATCTCTTTATTGCGGACTTATTTGCCCCCGGCTTACCGACAAAAAAAAATATATAGCTGGCAGTTCTGGTCGGCGCAAGTGGCGGTGGCAGGTATGCTGTTTAGTTTTCCGGTGCAGGGCTACGCGCTTTTTTCCATTACTTTTTCCACGCTACACATATTAATAAGCTACTGGTTTGTTTACCAATTCTTAAAAGATGCCAGGACTACTGGTATCAGTAAGGGCGTACACCAGGTTTCCTTTACTTTTATAAAAGCCGCTTTATTTTTCCTGGTACTTTCTACGCTGGGTCCCTGGAGTTTGGGGCCAATTATGGCTACGGGGCACAGCGGCAGCCCCTTATATTACAACGCTATTTATTTTTACCTGCATTTTCAATACAATGGCTGGCTCAGTTTTGCTGTTTTCGGTTTGCTTTTCTGGTTACTGGAGCATTACGAAATGCCTATCCATTTAAGACAAGCTAGGCGCATTTTCCGGTTTTTTTTCTGGTCGTGTCTTATCGGTTATTTATTATCGGTACTCTGGATTAAACCAGCACTGCCGGTATATTGCCTGGCTGGTAGTGCGGCTTTGCTGCAGGTAGCAGGCTTATTTTTGCTGTTGCGTTTACTATATCAGCAACGAATAGCTTTGCTGTCGCTTTTTAATTTTTGGGGACGATTACTGCTTTTACTTTCTTTAACCGCCCTAACTATAAAAGTAATCATGCAGGCGACAACGGCTTTGCCTTATGTGGCCGATTTAGCTTACAACATCCGTAATTTTATTATTGGTTACCTGCACCTGGTGCTCATTGGTTTTATCACTTTCTTTCTATTTGCTTTTTTTATCCAACAAGGTCAGTTGCAAGTGCAAGCCCGCAGCAGCCGCTGGGGTTTGGGTATATTTTTAGCCGGTTTTGTTTTAAGCGAAGCCTTGTTATTCCTGCAGGGCTTGTTTTTCTGGATGGGCTGGGGCATGCTGCCGGCGTATTTTGAGCTATTGTTTGGCGTAAGTATTTTATATCCCGTCGGGCTAATTTTATTTCAGATTAGGCAAAAACCCACGGAAGTGGCAGATTCTTAGTCCTGAGTAAATATGCAAGTAACTTACTAATAAAAATAGTCTTTCCCAGCCGGTTATATAATGCAGATAAATTTATTTAGAAAGAAAGGTAGGTTTAATATTAATCATCAGGTAGGCCCAGTTTGCCTGCCGATCAGCATTAATAACATTTTTGACCGCTTCTGAAGCAAGGGTAGGGGTGGCAAGAAAAGCAGCGTAGCCGCCTTCAAAATTTACCGTTTTGGTAAAATTATAGTTTAGTACTAAATCTAACTCCGTTCCAAAATTCCGCTTCAGGCGCACTCTTTCATTGTTCATAACTGGGTTAGCAGCCTTAAACTGGTGGGCATCAAAGGAAAAAGTAAGGTTATTTATTTTATAACGGGACTTCAGGTAAAAATCTATCAAGCCATTGTTGCCAAATCTATCCGCTGCGTAAAAATAATCCATATTTCCCCAAAATTTGTGCGCAGTACCATAGAGCGGGTCAAACATCCGGTTAACGCCGTCGGTACGGTTTGGATTATTACCAGAAGTGTAATCTATAACGGGACCCAGGCTAAAATAAGGAGAAACAGCATACATAGTAGCCGCAGAGAGAAGATGAGCGGCTAATTTCTCCCCATCTTTTGTTCTGCCTCGTTGTACATAGGCGCTGGCAGTTATTCCTAATTTATCAATTAATGTAGAAGAGAAATAAACGCCGGTTGTAATGCGGCTCCAGACGCCAGGGTCTAAAATCTTACCAGTACTGTCCGGATGATATTTATTGAAATCATCTTTCAGCAATAAAAAAGAGGCACTTCCTTTGTTAAATTTTCGCCCGGCATATAAAAACTGCATAGATTTATATAAAACCCCAATACCGTTAGTACCGGCCGGGTATCCGTTAGGTATCCCATTGTAGAGGGTGCCAGTTTTATTCTCTTGGTTCTGGTTAAAAGCTACGCCAACATGGCCCATCCAGCCTTTATTTTCCAGCTTCAGCAAAACCAACTCGTGCCGCCGGCCTTGCTGTAACCAATCCAGGTTGCCCAGTAACCGGGCGTCGTCATATACCAATTCTTGGCGGCCAATCTTCAGCGATAGGTTTTCGATGGCAGCCGTGGAATCCAGCAGCATTATTTCGCCCCAGGCTTCATGCACCATTAATCCATTATTGGCCGCAAGCGTTACGCGGTTAATGCTCGAGGCATCCTGTCCCCAAACCCGTACATCCTGGATAGCGGTAAATAATTTAAATCGGTCTCCGTTATAACCAAGGTTTAACCGGGCGCGCTGGGAAGTGAAAAAAGCTGGAACTGCTGCTTGCGAAGAAAGCGTGCCTTGGCCGTCGCGCAGTTCGGACCTGGTGCGAAGCTGGCCCGAAAGGGATAATTGTGCCTGTGCTGCCTGACAGCACAGAATTGCCAGAACCAGTATACTAAGAACTTGGTTGCGTAAATTTATTTGCATAAAGCTGATGAGTTTAAATTTGATTGTAAAATAAAATGAACCTTAATTGATCGGGAGGATTACCCGCTTTATCAAGTATATTCAGCCGTAAATTAAGCAGATCTATTCTTTGCGGATATATCTTTAAGATAGAAATCTTAACAGAAGGAACTGACCGGATTTTGCAACTCCTTTTGGATTTTAATTTGCTCCATAAGTTTTTAGAGCTCTTTTATTGCCTTTATTGTTTCATCGGGGGCAACTCCAAGGCCTTCATGCTGATGAGCAACTTCCCCTTGGGTATTTAAAACCGTAATACCATTGGAGTGAGCAAAATCGCCATTAGGCTGTTTTTTATACTTTACGTTTAGCAGCATAGATAACTCCCGGACATCTGCTTCGTTCCCATGCAACAAAACCCATCTGTCGTCGAGCTGCATTTCCGAGGCAAACTCTTTTAGCCGGGCTGGCTGATCCCGTTCCGAATCAAAAGATACCAGTATGAATACTACTTTATCTTTTTTATCTTTTGGAATTTCTTTTTCGATGTTTTTTATATCGGCTACTATTCGGGTACAGGCAAATTTACATTGCGTAAAGACCATAGCCACCACCGGGATTTTGCCATGAAACTTACTAAGTTGGAGTGTATCACCATTTTGGTTCTGCCATTCGCCGGTAAATTGGTATATAGATTCACTGCTTAATTCCCGATCATGCGTTGGTGCTTCGGTTTGTTCGTTATTTTGAGTACACCCGCCTAAGAACAAGCTTACCAGGCTACCGGTAAATAAAAGCCGGAAATAAAGTTTTAATATTGTTTTCATTTTAATTTAAATCTTTTGCACATCTGAAACCCAGGTTATTAACCGTGTATTTAGCTTGTAAACTGCCGCGAAAAGCAAACCGCATAAAGGCCGCATAATCTTCTTTATTAGAAGTCCCAAAAGAGCCGGAAGCGCAGAATAAATCCCGGTTTAGGGCAGAATTACTCCGGGAATCACCTTCCATCAGGATACTATTAAAATCTGAAACCCATTCCCAGATTAACCCGTGCAGGTCGTAAATATTTAATTCGTTTTTATAAGTAGAACCTACTGGGGGTAATATTTTAGGCGTTGGTTTGCTGTACCACTCCATAATAATTTTCTCAACCGGACGCTGGTCGTTTAGTATTCTTTTCTGGCCCACGTATTCCCATTCTTCCAGGGAAGGGAGGCGTTTGCCTTTCCATTTGCAATAAGCATTGGCGGCATACCATGATACGTTGGTAACCGGGCTGTTTTTTAATTGCGCTTCAACCGGCCCCAAATTATAATCGCTTGCCCAGTGTTTCAGGTAACCAGCATCGACATAGAGTTTACTTATTTTTGACTTGGACCATTGCGGGTTTGCTTTTACAAATTCCAGGAACTCGGCGTTGGTTACAGCCCGCGTATCCAGGTAAAAAGATTTAATCGCTACGGTTTTACCACCTTTACTTTCCAGAAATAAGGTGTAATTCCCGGCCGGCACTTTTACCATGCCAGCCAGGCTTTTACTGGGCAGAACAGGTTTGGTGCCACCATTGCCCATTACCGTAATTACGGAAAGGAAGGCCAGCACCAAACCCAGCCATATTTTTAAATTGTTACTTGCCATTTCTTTCTTTACTTACTTCTGCCGCTGTTAACAGGCCATCTTTATTGCCCCAGCTATTCCGGACATAGGTTAAAACACTGGCTATTTCATCGTCTTTCAATTGCATCTGCGGCATCACCCCATCGTACTCTTTGCCATTAACCTGGATTTTTCCGGATAAACCGTGCAACACAATTCCAGCTCCTTTATCTTCTCTTTTCATCAGGTAATCAGATTTGGCCAGGGGCGGGAAAGCGCCCGCCAAACCTTCGCCGTTTTGCTGGTGACAAGCCGCACAGTTGTTCAGGTATAAGGTTTGCCCTAATGCTAGGCGCTCAGGTAAGGTTCTTTCGGGTATTGCTACTTCTTCTCTTTTAGCAGTAATAGACTGGATAGCAGATCCTTCCGGCAGATAAACGGCGTCACTTTGTTTACCTGTAAATATTTCGTTATTCTTATCTCCGTTTACTTTTATCTGGGCCAGGGCGCCTTTGTTAAAGGCCCGGAATATGGCATGGTCTACGATGGTAAGCGAACCGGGAACTTCACACTTGAATTCTACTATTGCGGTTCCGCCGGCCGGAATCATGGTAGTACCAATATTTTCATTTAGAAGTTTGCCCCCCTCTACGTATACTTTATCGAATATTTCGCCGATAACGTGGAAAGAAGAAGATAAACCAGGACCACCATTGCCCACGTACAAACGCACAGTTTCGCCTACTTTCACCTGAATGGCCTTGTCGTCCATATTGGCACCAACCGAACCGTTAAAAACTACATAATCCGGTTTTTCGTCCAAGGCTTTTTGCATATCAAAGGAAGTTATGCCCGGAGTTCCAAATTTTTCTTTTGTATAAAACTCACTTTGCATGATGTAAAATTCTTTGTCAACCTTTGGTAAACCTTCTTTCGGCTCCACTAAAACCAAACCGTACATGCCGTTGGCAATGTGCATCCCTACCGGGGCGGTAGCACAGTGATACACGAATAATCCGGGATTGATGGCTTTGAACGAAAATTGTGAAGTATGCCCGGGAGCCGTCATGGAGCCTACAGCGCCGCCACCCGGACCAGTTACGGCGTGCAAGTCAATATTATGGGGTAGTTTGCTGTCGGGGTGGTTGCTCAGGTGAAACTCTACTTCATCACCTTCCCGGAGGCGGATAAATTTGCCGGGTACCTGCCCGCCAAACGTCCAGAAATTGTATTCTACCCCATCGGCCAGGCGCATTACTTTCTCTACCACTTCCAGTTTTACAATTACTTTTTTAGGATTGTTGTATTCGCGCGAGGCTGGAACATTTGGAGCATGGGTGAGTTCGGCTTCGTATTCTCCATTCACAATAGCATCTTTTTTTTGGGTAGATGACGAGCAATAACAAAATATAAATAAGGCAAAAAACAGATAAGCTGTTTTTTTTATATAAGAGCAAAACATGTTGGTCTAACAATTAGGTTTAATTATAATTTAAAAACACAAATGTTAAGACGCTTCTATTTTAAAGGGGAAAGCAAATTTTGGGCAATTTATAATCCTAAACAGTGACGAGCATCAGTATAAAAGATGATAGAAATCATTTTAGGAAATTATAACATAATGAATATAGTAATGGTGGGATTAGGCAAAATACCTTATTTAAGCTGATAACATTTATCCGTGTGGCACAGGTCAGGATTTATTATCAAAGAATAATCTGGTATTGCATTATCTGCCACTAGCATCATTAAGTCCTTTTGGGTTCACCAGGCTTCGTGTGCCGGCTACATTTCTTTTTTCTTTATTATAGGAATGTTGTTTATAATCTTTAGTCGAAACATTTAATTAGCAGAAGAGCTAACATTTAGATTTATAGTTTTCTTTTAAAACTTTTTGTATTTAAACCTGCTTTTTTTTTGTCCTTATCATCCTGTTGATTATCAGTTGTTTTCATGTTGAGCAGACGCTAATATTTACCGCCTTTTAGCTGACATCTATTTATAAAACACTGATAAAAATCATCATCAGCACTAAGTAATGTCATGCACGCACTTTTTGGTAAAGCTATACATTTGCTAAATAAAGACGTTGAGGTATTTTATTAGGGGAAATGCTTAAACAAGGCCTGGCAAAAAATTAAATTTTTTACAATAGGCCAAATTTTAAAAACCACAATCATTAAAAAATTATTATGTCAATCAAACCTTATTATGTTAATCAAACTGTAAAACCATGAATTATAGAAGATTATGGCTGGGATTTATTGCGGTAATGGTAGGTTCCTTTGCGGTACTGGGTTATTACGGGTCGGAAATATACCGGAAAGCGCCACCCATTCCGGATAAAGTGGTAACTGCTTCGGGGCAAGTTTTGTTTACCGGTCAGGATATAAAGAATGGTCAGAACATCTGGCAATCAATGGGCGGGCAGGAGGTAGGGTCGATTTGGGGCCACGGCGCGTACCAGGCGCCCGATTGGACCGCCGAATGGCTGCACAAAGAAGCCATGCATATACTGGATAACTGGGCTACTGCCGAAAAAGGCAAAAAGTTTGTGGCCTTGGATGTCGAAAGTAAAGCCGGTTTAGAAGCCCGCTTACAAAAGCAAATTCGGCAGAATACCTTTAATGAAGAAGCGCAAACCATAACGGTTTCCGATGAACGGGCTGCTGCCATAGCCGATGTAAGCCGCTACTATGCCGGATTATTTACCAACGATGCAGCAATGGCTAAATATCGGGAAGCCTATGCCATTCCGGAAAACAGCATTAATGACCCGGAGCGGATGCGCCAGATGAATGCCTTTTTCTTCTGGGC
>Ga0210040_10001808_pt1 | contig 31445 bp, 20 predicted proteins | sample CryGeyCG12114_NA_FD_185462 | JGI IMG/M metagenome (GOLD analysis project Ga0210040, IMG submission 185462) | Groundwater microbial communities from aquifer - Crystal Geyser CG19_WC_8/21/14_NA (SPAdes) (version 2) | ecosystem: Environmental > Aquatic > Deep subsurface > Groundwater | place: USA...
AAGACTAGCTGATGAGACTACCGAAAAACGATAAAAACCCCTAATTATTATTACTGGTTTTTTGTAATATTAACATAAATAATTCCTAACCCGGCTTCGTCGTAATACCCTCTTGCTGAGGTTTATTAAAATTATCATTCCAGTCATGCCGTATGAATATTATCCTTGTATAATGCAACTTGAGATGTGAAGGTAATGTAACTATTTAAACTAACTAACTAATAATCCTATTTTGACGACGTCTCCTAAATACTTTTCTAATTGCTCTTTATGCTCTGTGTGCAGTTTTATCTCAAAGGTGTGTTCTCACTTGATGAACTTTTTATCACATTTGGATATGTACACACTATGAGTTTTGATGGTGGTGATTAAAGGCAGCGGAAAATTAGGTAATTGTTGTACCTTGATGACGAATTTTTATATCCTCTCATTTGAAACACACAAGAGTTCATGAATTCATGCTAATTAGGTTTTGTATTCGACGAAAGTTTTTGTCATCCGTCCGAGCATATTTTTAGTCATTTCCAAGTTTTTGTATTCTCTATTCCAGTTTAATACGTAACACACGCCATAGAATCAAAATAAAGTTCCTTCAATTCCATTTACAGATTTGATTGAATATATAATGTCGTAGAAAAAACTTGCACGAAGCTACCAGAGGGCGAAAGTTTAACAGAAGGAAATTATTCAGGATTTAAGAAATTTTGAAAACTGAAAGTGAAGTTACGAAACACTGATGGCAGATTTTACGTAAATTGAAATTTAAACTTCATTTAAATCAAATTAATATACTCATGGCTGGCTCACATCATCAAAGGATCATCTCATCACAAACAAAATTTTGGACCAAGTAATAATTAATTTCAGTCATCACTGATTTCTTTGATTTTATAATATTAAACCGCCAATCGATTATCAGTCGAACGGATATATAATATGTCAAGCTGCATATAACTAAATTTCTGCCAAATTACGCGTATAGCATTTTATTGCAGACCGACTTCATTCGTTACCATTTTAGTCATCACTAGACTAAACTAAAATCATAGATTTTGATGTGTTTCTGAGCAGCTCTCAACTCTAAAAATGCACATACCACCCATGCAACAATATTAGTTTCTTGATTTTAATTTTGAATCATCAAATAAGAAAACTTAATTACAATTAAATGTATTGAAGGATTTGATTCTTAAAAAGAACAAAATCAAATGACTTCATCATACAGATTGATCAAAAAGTATGCAAAATTTTGTGGTCCCTGGTTTATCATTGCTGCGGCCGTGACACCGTGAGAGTTGGACATCATATAATTGTTTTGAGAACACACTAAAAAGTTTGCTGATTTTGCTTTGCTTTACTCAAAATGAATTCTTTAAAATCCTCAAAGGACGGTATCGGATTTGCATTGGCGAAAAAAAATTGAGATGAAACCTAAGTTTAGTAGCTTTTAAAATTCTACATCGAATAGCTATTTCAGTTTTTGAAAAAAATGCGTGCTTACCCCAGTGGGGGGAAAATTCTAAAATTGAATACATGGGGGAGATAGGGAAAAATATTTTCTTGCAAGATTAATGAGTAGATAACATTAGGAAAATTTGTCCTTTTTCAAAACCCCATAATTTCCCCAAATGGGAAGTGAAACATTTTGCGACTAGTCTTAAAATATAGTTTCAACCTTTCTCTTTCCAATGATACTACTTTCAGTTTAAAATTCGTTGGAGATCATCCCCAAATTCCACTTTGAAAATGAGCAGTTGCCCTATCTCCCTATGTATTCAATTTTAGAATTTCCCCCCCACTGGGGTAAGCACGCATTTTTTTTCAAAAACTGAAATAGCTATTCGATGTAGAATTTTAAAAGCTACAAAACTTAGGTTTCATCTCAATTTTTTTTTCGCCAATGCAAATCCGATACCGTCCTTTTTGGTTATTTCATTCATCATCGATGTCAACGCGAGTTTTTCCTTTGATCTTATCCTGGGTAACAATTTTTTGGAAAATATCATAGCTAACAATAGTAATTGCTGGATATTATATTAGGTTTAAACCTTTTTGAGCAGTGCAAGTTCAGATACAAAAGTGGGAGAGAAAAGCTTCTTTATGTGACACTAAAAGGTCGCCAAAAAGAAGTTTCCTACATGCTTGCAAGATCCTTGTTAAAGGAAAAAGCTGAGCTCGGATGTCACACAAGTAAATGAAATGAGATCGAAAGTCTACAAATGAAACGAAAGAAATTGAAAGTTAAACTGCAAAGAATTCACTAAAAAACTGTCCTCGATGTGAAGTACTTGAATTGTAGTTGACAAACTTCCACATAATGGATAATACAAATGCTTAATACAATCAAGCTAATTGCTCACTTACCAAACAAACATGATTCAAGATAAAACTCAGATTATTTGCTTTGAAAATTACTGTAACAATTTACAAGACTTGAGCAACACAATCATCCATTCATTCATTCTCTTTAATGGGACCGTAAAATTTCGGATTTTGACACATCTCTGCGACCAATGACTTTGCAGTCACCAAAAAAACCATACTCTCCAACTGGTCATAATTTTTTCGCAATTTACAATGTTACGCAGGACAAACATCATTTATGAGGCAACAAATCAACAATGCGAGAAATAAGGCACACATTGATAAACTAACTAACATACATTTGGGTGGCATACTTGCACTTTTCGAATAACATGCCATAACCATGCAGTCAGTATAGTTAGCTAGATGATGTTGCATCTTTTCAATTCCCTAAAAATAATTCTACTAATCTACTATAACTTACTCTAACCTGTACGCAAGAAAACACAAGACTAGGTAACTAACTAACTAACAAACTGCAAATTATATTGTGTGTGTCTATGATGTCTGTGTGTGTTTTTGTGCTCACACACCATGGCTCCATTCAGAAACTTACCGTGTAATAGTAACCTACACTTTGGCATCCCAAATTTGTATAAAATTCAATATTAAAGTCCTTTCTCAACCCTGCAGGAAACGTATCATTGAAAAACAATTTGTCTATTCTCTGGCACTCCCGTCAGTAGACACAAATTGAAATAACATTATCCAAAATGACAGTTCAATTTTTGAATCTGTGATATCTACAAAAAACTTAAATCCATGGCTGCATGGAAAAAACAAAAAACTATTTCCCATAACTAACTAACTATCTTGAAAAGGCTCATTCTTCAAAATGGCAATACAAAAGACACAAAGAGAGAATTCCCGCAATTAAGATACTATACAGCAGGATTATGATGATGGGATGAATTAAGTTGAGATTAGTACACTAACTACTAATAGTTAGTTACTTACATATTATAACTTACCTCTTCTCAATACAAACCTCACACAGGTAGTAATGAGTGAGCATTAAGTACTAGCTAACCAACGAAAAACTAACAGTGATCCCTAGCCAGCGAGTCAGTGAACATGAAATCGTAGTCAGTTAGTTAGTTAGTTAGAAAAAAGTGAAACTCCATTAGATCTTTTATTCCCAGTCTCTTTAATTTCATACATGGTGTGCTCCATCATTATCTCTATTGTACTCAGCTTCTTGGCTAACTATAACTGCACATGTTGAGTGCGTTTTTTCATTTCATCTATTTCATGTGTGGTGTGTAGCTTACTTCTCGTTATTATTGACACGGGTGAGGAAATACGATGAAAAGTGAAAACTAACTGCAACGTTGTTACGTTTCTTCGTTTCAAAACAATGAAAATGGCAATCGTGGATGGATATTTGTTGTGTGCCTTGTTTCGTTGCGTGTTTGAGTGACATGTGGAAAAGGAACAATGCCAATGACAATTGCACTGGAGAAATCAGTGTTCCAACCTGGAGCCAGTGTTACCGGCAATGTTAATATCACGGTGAGGAAACAATTGGACGTAGTCAAAGGTAAGCAAGCATATGCGGTACTTTTGTATTCACACCGACACGATCGATGGAACTTTTAGTGAAATGATTGATTTCGGTTAGTTTTGGAAGTTGATGGATTATAAAAATAAATGTAATATGAAAATGGATTGCAGGTTTGACGATAAGGTTTTTGGGACGATCTCGTAAATTCAAAGAGGATTTACAACCGAATCAGAAGGAAATTTATTTTGATCACAAGAACGAGTTGCTGGATGAAGGTATTTTTTTAATTTGAAAGTTACGCACGCAAAATATGACTTCAAATTGTTACTATACTATTAGCATAGTTTTTATGACGTAACTAAGCTTTTGAGTTGGAGAAATTTGGACACAAAAATATTATTCTTTCATTCAAAACTTAATGATTTAAATTCTTCGAAATAGTAAAAAAAATCAATTTTCCTATGAAACATTCAAATATTTTAAATAATTAGATGGAGCTCCAATTACAAAACTTGAACCAGACAAAACATACCGATTCCCATTCGCTTATGAACTGCCAACTGGACTGCCATCCTCATTTCAATGGAAATCCGGATACGTCCTATACACAATCGAAGCCCGACTGCTAAAACAAAGCCCAAACTCTTTAATATGGAAGAAAAAAGGGAAAACCGCTTTGACAACTTTCACTGTAGAGGGAGCTTATGATTTGAATCTGGAACCACTCTCACAAATGCCCGCTCAGATCTCAAAGTATGCATATCTCCATCAGTATACATTACTAACCCCTTCGTGCAAATCTGGTCCTTATGGCATCCATTGTGAACTCCCTAGTCACGGCTATCTGAAAGGGGAGCAGTTGCCCTTCAAAATTCATATACGGAATCTGTCGAAACTCAAAACTAAAGAGTGTCGAGTGATGATTATGCAGGTAAATAGTAGGTACAAAACGATCGGCGCATTATGCTCAGAGCGATCAAATTTCTTGTTTTACTGATTGTAAAATCTTTACAAAATACTTTTTAATTCTCTACAAAGAACACACAAAACCCATGTGGAGGAAAAGTGCATTCCAATCTAGTCCAAGAAGTAAAAGGACCAATTGTCGACTCTGGAGAAGAAACTGTATGGGATTCGATGATTCAAATTCCTGACTCGGTTCCGCCCACAAATCTAGGCAATATTTCCAACTATCCGATTGTCACATGTGTTCAGTATTTTTTGCAGGTAAAAAGTTGAGTTATACCACTTATCACATTTCAGAAATTGATTACTAACCAACTAAACCTGGTTGCCTGCGCGTATATTATTTAGAAAAAGAAATTAAAAATTTGCATTTAATTGGTTTCAACGACTCACGGCATTTATTTTATTGGATAATAAAATGTGTACCGTTAATTTATTTGAAACTGCTGATAGTAAAAATTTCAAGAGTAAATTTAAATTTCTTTCACCACCCCAGGTGGAATTATCCTTGACCCAGACGGACGCACAAAGTGTGCTCGTGTCCATTCCCATCATAGTGGGGACAATACCGCTGATTGTTTCACGAAGCCGTAGTGTTGGTAATCTGTGCTCTAGTTCCAACATGTTGTTGACGCAAGACCAGCAGTCATTATTTTGTTGTCAACATTGTCGCATCAGTAACAATGGTCCACCCATGGCTCAGTTCTCCTCACGAGATCTTCTTTACTTCACGTTGAGGGCGAGGAGACATCATTCGGCACGCCGTAGGAGGTTATCTCCTTTTGTTTTCGACTCACGTAAGTTTTGTGACTGAATTCGTTATCATCATACTTGATAATAAAATATAATATTGCACTTGTTAGTTAGTAACAGCATACTTTGCTTGAATTTTGTATTCCCACATATCCCATATTAAACCTGCAGTATATTATAAATCCTGGGATCTTACCTATTTTCGATTTTGAGCAAAGAGTATGGTTTCTTCTGTAAAAACTCGGAACCTCGAAACCCTTGCTCGTGTGCTTGTAAAAGGATTTAGCACTAGCTAACTAATTAACACGGTTATGTAAGACTAGATTAAATGATGTTTTCGTTAACCGACTCAACCCCTTGAAAACTTGCCGTGTGTGCGTAATAAACTACACACACAATCGTTAAAGTATTAATTGCCATCTTGACATTGATGAGCCTTCATGTTCATTTTTTAACTTGAATAACTACTAATAAGAATAGTTAACAGTGTTAACTAACAAACTGACATGTATGAAATCAATGCAATCGTTGTTATATCTTGCATGACCAATTTGCATAAGAATATGAAAGAAAATGTTTATTGTTTTTAGCACCTCCATCTTATGAGGAAGTTTGTGCAATTCGACCTTCACAGCCTTCTTTGGATTACGAGGAGGATACAACAAGGAGACGAAATATTAATGTCTTGGGTGAAAGAGTAAATAATATCAACAATGACACTCACCAAGACCGTGTTCCAACTTTGGGTGTTGAGACTAATAATGGCCACAGTAATAACGGAGATTACAGTATTAATGATACGGAGAATCATGGTAGCAATGTTGTGATGATCAAACGGTTAAGTGAAATGCGTGTTCCTATGTAGTTGGTTACTACAAGCTAGTTAGTCAATGATTTATTATATTTCTTCTTTTATCTGTATTATTGTATTTAGAATGGGAATCAATGAATTAAATAAAATGTATGTTTTTTCGCAGTTGGCTCTCTTAACGTTTATTGATGCATTATTATTTATAACGTAGAAATTCTGAAATTTAATAGCTCACCTTAATTTTTTTCTACCCCTATACTATGCACTAAATCCTAGTGTTGCGTAAGTTATGTATATACGATTTTGGCACGTTGGCAAACTGTTGGACTGTTCTGTATGTTTAAATTTAACCAGTTTAAAATCGAGCTTTATCGAAAGAATAAAAGGGACTTAAAACAGAAAAAATCGACCTTTATAATTTAAATCCTAAAACTCGTGCTTTTGACTGCCAGTCGGACCGACTAATATAACAACCACAAAGTCGTCTTTTGCCTGTAAACGCAGTTCTGCCATGAAGACTCCTCCAATTGTCCAAAAACAAAATCCTTCCAGGTGTCAATTTGATCCACACCAAATTCTCTTCAATTCTATTCGAAAGTAAGCTCAAACTGTGATACAAATCCCCAACATCTTCCACAAAAGAATTCCTCTTTGTAATCAATCCCAGATCATGTGGATTGTACCGAATCCTTTCAAATTTACCGCTCAATCGATAATGACTGAATATTGAGTCTGCGTGCACAAAATGATGTTTTCCTGCATCTTTGTATTCAAAAGGTAGGATTGTTTCACTCAATATTTTGTACGCCTTTGGATGAGATTTGTAAATGGAATTGGCGACTTTGAATCCGTCTACTATAGAATTTATCCCACCGGTTCCATCGTGTTCCAAACAATGAAATATTTGCAATCTAAAATAAGGAAAACTTTTCAGTTTTTACTCAAATCGATCAATTTGGTTGATTTGATTTTTAGTAGTCGGTTACCCCATAGGTTCACTGAAGTAAGAAGTATCAGTATGAGAATTCACATGATCCGAGGTGTAAGCAGTATCAGCGTGTGCTAAATCGGCAGTCCATTCGCTAAAATCCCCGTAAATTGTATTTTGAGCGTGGGATATTTTTGTTACAGCTTTTTTGGTCGACTCCAAATCAGGCGGACTGTTTTCGATTTCACCATAGCCATGTGTCAAGATTTGGCTTAGCAAAGTCCGTAATCCCGTTTCAGTATGTGAGGGTTCGACTATATCTTTGTAATCTATTGGAAAGAGTTCTGGGGGATTATTTTCCACCATCGGAGGAGATAGTGGCACTAATTTCTCTTCCATTAGCCTATAATAATGTAAAGTAATTTCAAAAATGTTCAGTTAGTTAAATCAGTGTTTGTATTTTGTATTACCTATTTTTGTATTTTTTTGAAACCGGTGCAAAATTATGAAGCCATGAAATTTCATATTTAGAGACATGATTGTCTCCCCATGTTATTTCCACATAATCTGAATTTTCTTCCACATTTTTAGGTACACTTCGTTCACCAGTGTGGAGATGGGATGGAATAAAATTTCTCTGGAAGGTTTGCGAATTTATGCATTCTCGGCAGCTGAGAATATAGCGTCATTAAATCTTGAAATTTCCAGGAAAATGAACTCTTTTTTTAGAAATCTTACAGACAATGATGACGAAGCCAATATGGATGTGCATCTGGAATAGTTGAATTTTTGAACTGCACTAGATTCTGGTCAAGTATTGGTTCCAATGAGTTCGGTCTATTTTGTATACTTGTTTCTAAAAATACACAAAAACTATATTATTGTGAAACTTGCTTTAAAAAATTTGCGTTAAATAGTATGGATATCCTACTGTGGTTACTTGTGAGTCTAGAACTATCATTCAATTTTCTGCTTTTATGAAATGCACGACTTATGCCTGCTCGAGGAAACTTGGATGGAAGTTCATAATTATTAAATGATGAAGGTTGAAATATTATTAAATTTGATTTCAAAAGACGCTTCATTGGATTGAAATATTTATTTTAAGACGATTAGTAATGTTCACATTCAGATGACAGAAAGGTGCTTTCCAAAAGGTCAATATTGTCCGTAGTATGTGTAGTTACTTTACTGTTCTCAAACAGCTGGACTATACAAATACATCACATTATGTTAAATAACTACTGACACGATTTTATCCTATCTTTGGCGCAAAACACAGATTTGTGCAGCTATCAAATGTTACAACAGAATGTAGAAACCTGCATGAATGAACCCTAAGGTTAATGGTGTGTCAACGTCAACACACAAGCTAGTCAAAAGTCGTGTTTGCATAGTGTACAAAATTTCATTCAACTGCGATTACATCACATAATATTTGACAAAATCCTTTTCATGATGTTTCACTCAACGATTAATTTTTTTCATCCGATTTTTACCCAGAATATAAAAACTTCCATGAAATTGAGAAAAGCATGCTTACATTCACGTCTTCCTGTGGACGTTTTTAACCTATATCATTTGGTAACTAAGCAACCGTAAGTGAACACACACGTGTGCAACGATATCCTTCTTGAACAAATAACTTGTTCCATCATTTTCCTTTTCCCAGAAATAAAGGAATTTAATTTTCAACACAGCTAATATCAGTTTAAACTAATTATGGACGACAATTTTTTGGAAGAGTTGAAAAGTTTCAAAATACAGGATATTCTGGAGGATGTAAGTGAATATATTCAATGTTGCACCAAGTCTTAACTCTCTAAATAAGAATTTATTGACTTAAAATAATGCTTCACTTCACTTCAGCAAAGGCCTACCACAAGCCAAACTAGGTTAGCTTCAGCTCGACCTGGCTCACGTATGGGCCCTTCCCCTAGAGGGATGGATTTGACTTCATCCATGTCCACTACAACTGTAAATCGTCCCGATTCGTCAGCTTTTACTTTCTCATTCAATCGACCCAAAACCAGTAGACGTGAAAATGGGACTGGGGGTCGTACTCCCACAGTATAATAAACAAAACTGTTTCTAATACATGCATAATATTACAATGTATGTTATAAATTACAATTATTGACTTCTTTCAGGCTTTTGGCCATACTCGGCAGAATAACAGCAGAGACAGTACCGATCCTAATGGGTTAGTTTAGTTAGTTGGTTATAATTTATTTATGCATTTGAAATATGAAAAACAGATTATAATGATTCTTCATTTCTTTTATAGAATCAATAATGTGCGTAGCATTGGCGGAAATAGTGCTAGGCCAGGATCCCGAACAGTTTCATCCTTTAGCGGAAACGGGGGTAACCTTTACACAAAAATCTTGTATACAAGATTCAATTTATGTTTATGCTGAATTTGGGTTTCAAAAATGCCTCAGATGATGAATATATTCCCGATTTGGATGAAGTTTTGGAAGAAGATTTAGCCATGACTGTAGCAGCAGCACCATCGTGAGTTTAACTTGTGTGATTCATGCCTGAGATTGGACGATGGTTTCCCCTGATATTGAACAAATTACAGATATGCACTGATTTTTTTTTTAGATATGAGATCCAGAAAATGGCAAGTCTCAAAGAGCTAGATGCAGAACTGCTACAAAGCAAGCCATTTTCCGTGGTGGATGGTGTCGATCTTCGTAAACTGTGTCAATTTATGGTCCCAGAAAAAGATATACATGAGGTATGAAAACGTTATTTTTCTAAATTATGAATTGATGAGACATATGTATCAATTTTTTTTAAACCAGCCTGACGAACTTTGGACATGGGATTCACTGTATTCGGAAATCACTTCTTGTCCAAAATACAACCATATTGCTACAGTTGCTAAACCGTAGGTTTCACTGGTGGACAATCACATTTAACGATTTATAAAGTTACCAACTAACTATCGTTTACAGTTTTCTATCGTCAAATTAGATAAAGAAAAAAGAAAAATTATGCTTTTAACTCTTTATTTTCACATTCAGCGACGCCAATGAAAAATTAGGTATTTCTGCTGTAATACAAATGATCATCAATGATACTTCATCAGTATCAAATATTGTACGCAAGCAAATGTAAAGATAATGCTTACAACTTAAGAATTAACACCATTGGACAGCTTAACAAACATGCTATATCGAGCCAAGCATATAGCATTTAGTAAACTATACACAGCGCTTCTTAACAACTAATTAAGTCACAAATAATTAGACTTCTAACTAACTAACTCAAATAATATATGTGCCTGTGCATATAATGGATAACTATCACCTCGGTTTGTAGCATTTCAAAATTTCAATCCTCCTATACGTATTGCACGCACGCTTATTTACGAACGAAAGCCAAAAAAACTTGTAAATACTGAATACAAACGTGAGAATAAAAAACAACATCGTAGTGGCAGTACACTAACTTATTCGTATGCATGCAACTAAATGTTACCGTTAACATTGAAATAATAATAATAATACAAACTAAATCATCACAAAGGATACACTAACAACAAATAAGTCACGAAAGGTAAGCTAAATTCATACGAAGACATTAGCAAATTATTGTGTTTGGGAATCTCTGATCAATTCTTTTGTATTTAGGGAAGCGCATGGCAAAATCTATAAATGAATACAAGCTGTTAAAATCATGCTAAGACAAAATAACTCTAAAATCCATTCATCTCAACCATAATAATATCATCAATTTGGTTAAGGCTCGAAATGAAAAAAAATTCAAACACAAATGCAGATGAAAGAATGTTTCCCAATTTGTTTGAGACGTTCACAATATCAAGTCTAGCCCACAAGATGGAATGACTAGCGTAATGAAAAAATCAAGTGGCACAGGCACTATAATAATAATAATAATTCATGTGAAAAGTGAAAAAATTTCAGTGACGTGATCGTATCCAAAAAAAGTAAATCTTTAGTTAGTCATCATAATATGTACGTCTTCACTCACCATCCTGTGTAGTACTCAAGTATAAGCCTCTATTTATAGGAAAGGAGCATATACCAAAAACTGTATAAAGGATTCTCTCAACAATAATGTATAGTAGCAATTAAGTTATTAGGAAACAATTAAACTTTCTTTGTCCAATCCAGCTAACTACCTAGACTTAAAGATATTAATTCATATTAATATTAATAATTTAATTTGTGTCATTATTTGAAGTCCCTTTTCCTGCTTGTCTGCGTGATATAGCAGCGAAAAGGTCGGCTTTCAAGTCCGCTTGAGCTTTTTGATCTAAAAGTGGTTTGTCTGATCTCAGACCATTGACAATGTCCCGTGTTTTACCAAAATATATCTCATTTAGTGTAGACCGGATTTTATTCTCCATGTCCTCCACCATGCGCCCCATATTGGCAATGTGCGGGGAATTCTCACTGACTGGACAGTCCTGCTCGAACTGTCTGGTTAAACTACCACCTAAATTCATTGTTCCTGACCCAGGCTTATTTGTTTGCAACCACAACATGGCTGTTGACGTTAATTTGTAATGGGCTGAACGGCCTGAGGATTTCTCAGCTACTTCAATCACGTGAATTGAGTCCCAACATCCTTTGATTTTCTTGGACCCGTCTCCAGCCTTTTTTATTAGGATCACTCCTGCACCGAATAAAAAGAAATCAAACACATTCTCATTAGCTAAGCCTATACATGATTCAATAAATCTACCTATAACAAGCTTACCGGCAAACCCATGATCCAAATCCCATAAATACACGGAAGACACTCCTCCTTCAAAATACATTTCCCTGTATTGCTCAAACGCCGAATTAGCATCTATTTCCAGTCTACGAAGCCTTTCCGAAGGCATAGCTCCATCTTCCAGTAGTGGATCATAAGTATTGGACCATGGAGATCTATGATTATGATCAATATTTAATTTTTATTTTACTTGAACCAAGTATGAAAAAACTTTTGCTGCAGCAGGACTACACAAAAATACCTGTAGGAGTCTCCATCACGATTGTAATCACAAAGCAAATAGTCTTTCCCCACTTGCTTGTCCCTAGCAATTTTTAAAGGTTGATCCACAGAGGAAAGAAGGTCCTCACATAAGGCAGGCACCAGGTCAATCAGGTCACTCAAATTTTTCTCTATCTGCTGTGGTGGCAACCGGCGCATCAAATCAAGAGCGCAATCCAATTGTAGCTCGGTCTAAAACAATCAAAAACAAAAATATCCAGATACAAAACACGTCATTTCACATTACTGAACATTTTTAAAAGAACAAAAAGAAATCAAAGTATTACCATTTTGGTACAAAAACTTGAGCAAACGGGGACTCGTCAAATTCGTGGAATTCTTCTCCTCGGTGTAGTGGTACAAACTTACAAACTATTCGCCAAATCAGGCTACCGAAAATATTTTAGGTACTAAGAATAATTCTTTACTCTAGGTATTATGCAATGGTAATGAATGAGCGATGACGATAGTAAGTTAATTATGCCAGAAAACTAAGACTCATAGATCCAATTTTAAGACAGATAAGATAAAAATTCTGTCGGTACTTTTTATCCTACTGCCCTTATCCACCTGAAACTTTGTACTATGGAAGATACCGAGCTAATTCATCATCGCTACAATCGACTTTTGCTCACTTAATTAGCTTTGATTTATAATTAGCATTAAAAAAACTAACAAATGTCACAAACTTTAAGGGAGGAACAATTTAGAGTTTTGTTGGGCGATGATTCATTCTTCATTCTTACTCGATCAGTCAAAATCTTGACAGTTTAAAAACTGCCGCTAATTTTCCCAGTTAGAATTCGTGCCTTGTAGATGGCATAGCATTGCTACCAAAAGTTTTGTAATAACGCTATCATCAAGATCAAAAATAACCGTGTCCGTGGCGTGGGTACAAAAATATGGCCAAATTACAAACCAACTAACCACAATTCAAAATCTGTACTTTTGCTTTTATTAATTTATCAGTTGACAACTTGCTAACTCAAACTCCTTTTTATCAAATTTATGGGAATCCGGACAATGGGAACCAATTGCTAAATTGCCAAATTACCAATAGATTGGTTGAAACAACTGAAATAAAAACCTCGATGGCAGCTGATTTCGATCCAGATCTAGGAAAAGGGACTGACATAAATATAGTCTACTTGCTACTACTGCCAGTAATCGTGGGTGCACTTTTGCTCACAGCGTATTGTTCTGTATTTTGCTACCAAGCTTATATGATGAGACGTTTCCAAAACTTGCGGAGGAGTCAAAAAGGTTTACAATGATATAGCTGAAAAATAAATGCTCTTTACGACAGTGATATAACGATCGGACAGATTATTGATACACATTTTACAATTCAGCAAGTCATATGGCTGCTCAAAAATGCAATTTACAATGCAACGATACGAGAATTCCAATCACTGGGAAACTGAGGGAGCTTGTGTCAATATATTCTTCGGATGATTCTGAAGAAGAAATATCCAGAAATGAATCCAGATTTACAAAGGATTACAAAGGTACCAATTTGTGAGGATCCAGATCAAATACTAATTCAACAAAAATCTTTAGGGTTGTTCCGGTTGGTTAGTTAGTTAGCATAAGCATGCATAAATATAATATTAACGCTATGTTTTATTTCTGTACATGCTAATACATGTGATAAGAGTATTCGATATCGCAATAACAAACCACCAGTGCATTGTATTCAGATCAAAATAGTAAAACAGAGGAAACAGATTGTTACACTAATTATGCAGAAAATTATAATGTATTTGGCTTGTGCATAAGATTAAATGTCACACTTTTCACTTATAGCAGTTGATTTCCTGGTAAACGAATGGTATGTCGTTTTCGTTTCTTGTCAATAAAAATTCTCGCACCCAGGTGTACGAGATTTCCATTCACACGTTTCAGTTTTCCCAAGGCACTGTCACTCACAGCAGTTTCAGGCAATTCAAGCCATGTCAATTCTTTCAGATAAATTATTCCTTCTAGTACTGTGCGATCAGTCACTTCATCCTGCGGTTGAGGATATAAGCTTAGCCTTTTTAGTTCTGAAAGCAAAAAATCAATAATATTATGTTATTAAAGTTTACCATATTAGGCAGCACAGCGACAAGTTGCAAACATCAAAATACTAAATTGACAGTCGACTTACTTGCCAAACATGCAATAGTAAACTTTTCATTTTCTTGTTCCCCTTCTTCACTGCACGAACATTTCAATGGCCAACCAGCAAACCCAATGTCTGTCACTTCATTACCCAATACAAATAATTCCTCCAGATTAGGAAATCCTTTGTAAATACTTCGAATTTTCGAGTCATCCAGGAATAAACATAACTTTTTCATATTAGGAAAAGCTTTGCCGATCAATAACAGATTTTCCTCCCTCAAAACTTCACATTCCAAAGAAAAAGATGTCAAATTCTCTAAAATTTTGTTACCACACGGATTTTTTAAGCGGGGTTTCACAATTTCCTTCACAAAAAGATTCTGATTCACTTCACTTACATTCAAAGACTTTAAATTGGGACAGATTGCAAGTAGATTGACAGGAACAGCATTTGTCATCCATTCCATATGGATTAATCGACTCATCAATATATTTTGATTTTCAATCGGTAATGCATAATCAAATTCATCAGTATCGTGATCAATCAATACTTTTAGATTTTCAAGTGTCTGTCCGTAGGATAACAAAAGCGAAGCCAACGTCTGCGCACAAACTGCACTCTCCATCATCAAACTCAAATCTAAACTTTTGAGCGGCAGATTCAAAACTTGTAAACTTTGCATTTGTTCTGCAGTCATGTTGGACAAAAAACTACTCCATTCTGTAATTCTCGGAACAACTTTTAAATCCAATAGAGCAGTAATCACTTCAGATAAATCCTCAGAATTCGCCAACTGGACATGAAGAATGTTCAAATTTATTAAACACGGTAAAACTGTACTCCATGGAAAATTTAAAGTGTCAAAAGATTCGTCCACATCACTAAAACTATCTGTCAGTTCCAATTTTCGGATCGAACTCCAACTAATGAATTTCGAAACTATCGGCTTCATTTCCTCGAACTTGAAATTCCTTTCCTCACACTCTTCATAATCAATATTATTTTTTGACAGAAATCTAATATCGTTAATACTTACACAATAAAGCGATCCATTACAAATGGAGCTCAAGTCCGCTAAATTGTTTAATAAATGACGCAAATTAAGGAAATAACAGTTTGTTAAATGCAATTCCTTTGGTCTCGTTAATTTAATCACAGAGAATAAATGCCGCTCGGTTTCCTCGATAATATCGCAAGAGCTAATATGGAGACTTCGATGTGGGCTGATAGTTATGGCTTCCAGCATTTCTAACTTCTTTAGATACAGTTTCAATCTTTGGGGTGAGTTCAACTCCACTGACGACTTTTGCGATAATCGTGCTGTGCCCAACTCATTCCACGTTTTGTTCAAAAGGCGTAAAGCTTTTAGCTGTTTCACATCTTGGACGCAATTCAATATTTTGTTGATAATCTTTGTGAAAAGTTGATACATAACAGATAAATTCAGCTATGATTTCGTACCAAGTAAATGGGTATAATCGAGAATTTATAAAACTGAATCAATAAGTTTCCCGTTTGTGATGATTCTTTTAAGAATTGGTATCTTAATACTTACCAATGGATTCTCGAATGGATTCATGGTTAACAAAATTCAGGCGAATCTTTTCACTTTCCTTTCGATGAGTTATTTGTTCAGCTTAACTTCAGAAAGAGCTCAACGAATTCTTTCCAAATGATGATAATTTGGTCTGCATGACTCCTTTCATTCTATAATCAAATGTATGTATATGTATTGTCACACGAAACCTCACAACATGCACAAATAAGCATAATTCACAATTCACATTACTCCGATTTGGATTTTTCATCCTTTAATTGGTACCATAATGACTATAATGGATTAAGATAAACGATATATTATAAACGGTACACTTTATTATACTAACTCGGATGCCGAAATGGTTTCATAATTAAACTCTTATTTTCAACACCCATAATATGCATAGTTACATTATATACATATTTCGTCTGCGTGTATAGTTGAAGTAAGTTATGGATAAGTTGACCACTGACTGACTGACTACAGTGTAGTTGTAGTTGGCCCGGCTAGTAAATTATTATTCGTCCTCTAGTTAGGTTAGTTAGTTGGCCACAAAGCAAAGGAACAACTCAATGTGATAATACAGACTGAATTAACTTTGTCACTTACTGCTTGTGCTTACTGAAACTAATGGCGAGAATTTAATATTTACAAAACTTGTTACCTACCATACGCTAACTGACCACTGTTCTTATTGAAGCTACTTAAAATGCATAAGAAACAGTGACCGAATGATAGATTGAAGACACTCCTTAAACTACTACACAGCGTTTCTCGAGATTATAAAAAACTCTATCGGATAATTAACTTTTGGGAGTGGTTTAATATCTTCTTCAGATATTAATATGAAGTAAATGTAAGAAATGATTTCATACCCACCACGATATATGTATGTAAAAAATTAGACCTTTGGAACCTTAGATTAGTTAGCTATAGGTAAAACTAAATACAACTTTTTATTGAGTCCCAATCCCTGATGCTGGAATTTTGTAATTTGCATTCTAACATGAATCTACGTATTGGCAACTTTTTTATAAGCTTTTCTTGTTTACATTAGTTAGTTAGATAGCATCCCAATCTGCATGTATACATACCTGTTTGTTTTATTTACCCTCATTCTTCACTCGCTATATACAAATCCCAGCGGAGCGAATGAGTAGACAACTCCTTAAGTGCTATGCAAATCCACACGGGATGAAACTTCACCTTTATTCCTTCGATCTAACTAACTAATGGTCTATCCAATCGAACTTCTTTTGGCAAACTGTAGCGTAAAGTTTTTGCACACTCAACTTGACTTACTCATCATCATTCCTAATTTGTCATGAAGCAAAGTTAGAGTTCGAGTTCAGCATGCCCAACGAACTCTATGTTATTTAGTCAGTTAGTGAGTAAGTAGTGTAGGTGTAAACATTGAGAATTTTTATTGATCATTCACCCGACAATGAATACTGTATGGGAGTTGGACATATGTCCATTTATGGGATACACAAATGTTTAGTATCTAAATCTTTTGCGTCTTATAAAAATATTTCATCAAAGAACTTTTACCAAATGATTACTGATTTTATTTTATTATTTTCTCTTTTTATTTTATAATTTGATGCAAATTTAGCTAATCAATCTACATAGTAGAACTGACTAGAATATTCCAATCGGAGAACTACGGTGATGGGGGCCATAGATTCGTATGAGTTTTGGGGGTGTGCCAAAACCTTGGAAAATCCTCGCATGGAAATATCTGCATCCAATAAGTACTTTGACAAAATAGTTTGTTCCGTCAGGCACATATTGATCCTTGAATGCTTTGGTCTTGACTGATTGTCCATCAAATATGTTAGGATCACTGGCTGACATTCTTTTAGCAGCGGCGACTTTAATTTCTTTTGATAGTTTGGCCACAATTTTGATTAGTTTGGTGTCTGGAGGGAGCTCTTCTTCTGCGATTGGATAAAGCTGCAAAAATTAAAACAAATTATTTCGAATGGTTTTTAAATGTAGCTCATTTTTTGTCAAAGAAAATACAAACAATATCATCTTACCTGCTGGGCAAAAACTGTGGACAGAAAAATTAATAAAAATGAGACGAAAATTGTGAATTTCATCATTTTAGCTACTGGTTACTATACTAGGAGATTGGTTAACTAATCTTGATGAATTTATGGTATTGATTGACGAAGAAAATGAAAACCACGCACATCACTTGTTGCATACATAGGTTTTATATGGACAATAAAGCATTCTAATGTTTCTATTCAGTATTCACGGCTTCCAATTTATGCAACATGGACTTCGAATTGTGATAATAACTTATTATTGATGATTGCTGTTAAATTTTTTACTGCACTCAACAATATGGCGTCAACTCAATGCCCAAAATCAAATATGCTTTTGCATTCCAAGATGGCTGAACTTTATGCAATAACAATTAACAATGTACCAGGAAGCTTCTAATTCCTTAATTTACTATATTTGATAATATTTAAATAAAATCATATTTAGTTATTGAACAGGTATGAAAATATTTCAGACAAATTATATAACATGCATGTTATTTTCTCCTTAGTAAAGCTTACTTACTTGCTCTCCGTTGATTTCATTCATTTATTATTTTCTCATACAGTGTGCTATTTATGACAATGTAGTTAATCGAGTTAGTTTGAATAATTAGAAATACTTGATTGGATCCTCAACCTTTTTGGGCCCAATGACCCGCGGAACTGTTGGGGGCTTCGAAAAACTCTTGAAAATCCTTGCATGGAAATATTTGGGTCCAATTTGTACTCTGACGAAAAAAATTGTTCCAAGTGACGCGATTTGAGTCTTGTAGGCTAAGGGCTTAACAGAATCTCCATCGAATACGTCTGCATTGGCTGAAACTGCAATGGCAGCACCGGCTTTGATTTTGTCAGCTACTTCGATTACAAGTTTGATTAGCGCGCTATCTGGGAACTCCTCTTTTTCTGAAATCTCTCCAATACGCTGTAAAAAACAACACTTTGACTAGATTTTAATTGGAGTTTGCTTGCCCTTGCAAGAAAAGTGAACCCACCCCTTCTTCTTGGGCAGCCACTTCAATCTGAGAGATCAATGAAAATGTTAGGAAAATGATAAATTTCTTCATTTTCACCAATTTAGTTAGTTCGTTAGTATGCCAGACAAATTAAAAAAATATAAACTTACAACTCTCAGAAACTAAACTGCTCAGTGATTTGAATTTAGGTTTTGAATAGACAATTAAGCATGCTATAATCGCATTTAGTATTGAAAACGATGATATTTAACAGCTTTCACTTAAGACCCGTTGTTTATGTTCACCGTGATCACATTTTTATCGTCTGATGTTAAAATACATAAATTTATTTTATAGTGTATATATTTTTGGATATTTTCTAAACTATCTGGTTTTTTAAGTTTTTTAAGTAAAACAATAGAATAAGCTGTAATGCACTATTTTGTACATTAGAAAGCTCAGCTCCCAATAATGTTGATTATTGTAAACTGGAGGGAGATACAAATTCAAGATGTAAGGTGTACGCCATATTATACATCATTACTTCATGTGGTAACGACTTATTAACAATCGCTGTTCAATTTTTACTAGCACTTAAAGTGTCTTTTAAACCCAGTATTTTTATTTTTAAAAGCTACATTTTGTAAACAATTACATGACGATGACTATGCGTTAGTAAACTTTAAATTACACCGAAGATTATATTCATATTTATTTATTCAGTAGGTACACTTTGAAATAGGAATGTCCAAAACCAAGTGAATATATAAAGTGATTAGACGTGTTTGTAATGGACATATTGATTGGTTTATTCACCATGATCATTAATACGTGTGCACTCTGCACTCGTGCTACTCACTCTTTAATTCCAAATCACAGTACAAGTTTGCATGACATATTCTAATTGTGTTAAATTAGAAATATTCGATAGGATCAGTCTCGCTTTTGGGACCAACAACTCGAGTAACTTCTGGCACTCCTTGAAAACCCTCGTAAATCCTGACATGAAAGAAAGTATTCCCAATGCGGACACGGACGAAATAATTTGTTCCAGCTACCACTTGACTTTTGTATGCCAAAGCATCAACTGAATCATTTTCAAATAAGCCAGCATCGTTGGATCCCATAGCTGCTGCGGCGGAAGTTTTAATTTTGCTCGATAGTTTGGCCACAATGTCGATCAAGCGGGTCTTTGGAGTTTTCTCTTCATCTGAGATTCCTCCAACGCGCTGCCAAAGATTAAACAAAAAATTAATTAAAACTTTTATTGGATTACGCTTTTATTTTACAAATTGCTCACTTACTTCTGTAGCAGAAACTGTGATCAACGAGACCAATAAAATTGATGAAAAAATTAGTAACTTTGCCATTTCGACGAGTTGTGTGGTTAATGTCGGAGTCCAACAAATTGGGAAAAAAGAATGGCTTTGGACGATATGACGCTGTGAATTAGGTGGAACTCGGTTTGTGGTTTTAATTGGAAATATATTGTATTCTGCAATTAAAATTGTATTACTTAAAATTATTTACTGAGAAATTAGTTAGTTATTTGAAGTTTCCAGTTTAAATGTCTTTTTTGTGTTCAAAACAAGGAATATATGATTATAATGTTTTTTGTGGTTTGGTATAGTTTTGTTTGCTTTTGTTATTGCTAACAAGTGTTTGGTATACTGCGACTATAAGATGTATTCATAGTTAGAGCAACGCGTATTGTGGTCGTGGTGTGTTATAAAATCCTTAGAAGAGAGAGTTGTGTCAGTTAACATTGTTTACCGTGTTTCAATAATTATAGCCTGAGTTGTTTCAACTCAGATTGAGTCATTCCTTTGCTCACATAATTTACATTGTCGATTTTTTTAGTACTGAAATTTCGTCTATGACTAAAATCAGATTATTTTTATTGGGTTTCTTAATTTCTGATAAATTATAAAAACGGAAATTTACATTAGTAATGATATATAGGATATAAATAAAAAATTAAACATGCATTGTACATATACAAAGTTCTCTAACGACTTACTAATCATCGCGATTAAATCTTTTCTATATTTCATCGCAAACATTGTGGTACACTACTTTGGCCTGTGCATAGTGAAAACTTCAGGTACTGTTTAGCAGCTTTGTTTTATCTATAATGACACATAAATAGTAGTTAATCCCAGGATACTTATAATTACTTATGTTACTAATTCGTTACACCTGCGTTTTTATAATACTTGAAGACATTTTCTTTTGCTTGATTAAATAGAGCGCTCAAAATATTCAATAGGCTCCGTCTCAGATTTCGGTCCAATAACTCTAACAACTTCTGGCGCCTTATTTTCATGTGGGAGTCGTTGATAAATTCTCACATGGAAAATATAATTACTTATTCGAACTTTAACAAAATAATTAATCCCTGCAACAACTTGAGTTTTGAATGCTAAAGGTTCAACACTTTTGCCGGCAAAAATATCATCTCCATTTTTATTCATCAATGCCGCTGCCATTGATTTGATATTGCTATTTAAACTGGCGATGAGTTTTTTCACGTTTTCATTCGGGGCTTGCTCTTTTGAAAGTCCTCCTAGTATAGGCTACAAAAAGAATTCGTTTTAAGATTAAAAAATTCTGTAGGATTTAAAACTGTACATTATCACTTACACCATGTTCACTCCCTTCATCAATGAAATCCATAGCACTGATCACTATTATTATTGACAGCAGCCAAATTGGGATACATTTAGGGAGCATTTTTTTGGAATTGTGAATTCAACAAGAACTCAACAGCATATAATTTGTATCGCATTGAAACAGTTGCAGTACGACAAAATGCTTTGTGGTTTGTCCCGAACATATGGCTTTGGATTACTACTCGTATTCATGACTATGAGAAAGTAATGCGAAATTAAATGATGCAAAACAAGTTTGCATTGTCCAACTGTAATGAACTGAATGATAAATGATCCAGTTTTAGCTCATTGTACAAGCTAATATTGCTCCGTTGTTCACAAGGTTGTTGAGTGCATATTTCTGTCAGACGAGGCATGTGTAAACCAATGTGGAAAATCATGTATTCAATTCATTGATGTTTTTAGGCCGACATTTTTGTGATTTAACTAACTTATTGTGTCCAAGCCATTTATGGATTTCTGATTTCTCCGTGTTGTACTGCCAACTAATAGTAGTTACTTAATGGCCAGAATGTTTGTTTGTTTGGCTCCTCAAACTAAAAGCTAGAGCAAACAGAGCGTGACTTTTAGCAGTTTTGGTTTTAAGTAAAGACTTGACCAAAATTGCTTACTCTACGCAATATTTGATCAAAACCGCGGAGAAATGCAGAGCTAAAAGTAAATCAAACAAAAAGAAATTCCCAGATTCTGTAGATAACATCTTTATTGCGTCTTGGATCAGCCAATAATGAAAATAAATTAAAATCACACATAAACATGAATAAATTAATAACTAACTAACTAACTAACATAATCGAGGTTATTGCTCTTCGGGCTCGCCCGGGAAACAATTGCAAATGCACTGTGCTTCTTTCGCGGGAATGATTCCTACTACAAATTTAGCCAAATCCTCAGTGTGTCTGCTTCTCAATCTTTTCACAGCAGATGTTAGGCGCTCCTTCAGTAGATGTTTTTCAGCCAATCTTCGAGCTATAATTTTCACGGCACTTTTAACCGCTTCACTGTGCGGCTCATCGAGAGAACGTTCTAATTTGGCATTTGCTGATTCCTCAGTCAATTCTGTAGCTGGCTCCTTAGAAGATTCATCGGTTGGTTTAATGGCAGACAATTCTTTTGCCGGTTCTTCCGCAGATTTATCGGCCGGTTTAGCGGCGGATAACTCTTCAACCGGATCCTTCAATGATTCTTTACCACAAATGCATTTACATTCTTTGGAAAAGGAGTCACCCAGGTTGTGTTTGTTATGCGAAAACCCAGGTCTTTTACCTTTTCCATCTAAACATAAAAAAAAGGATCGGTATTAAACTATAAGCTATTACAACTTACTAAGTAAGTACAGCATCACGATCAAATCCTAGTTTTGTTGCGGTTTAAAAAATGAATGCGCTTGCATATTTGTCTTGGGAAAAAAATTGTATATATATTCACCTGAATGTTTTTTGGCAACCGTTCCAGCGACTAATATTGCCAAAATAATTAATTGGATAGATGGTCGGACCATTTTGCTTGTGTATGAGCACGTGTCAGGGTCTCCAAATACTGAAAATTATTATTTAATTATAATGACTCACAATTGGATCCCTTTGAAATGTTTGACAATTCAAGCAACTTATTCACTCCAAGGGTCGACAGTGAATGCGGAAAAGCGTACTTTTAGTGAATACTATTTATAATACATCAAATAAGGCTTCAAGTACCGTTTGAGTTACAATTGCAACTATTTTTAGTTTGATCCTGAAAGGGTGCAAGGCTGCAGGGTATAATTTTTTAACAATGACCCACAACTGTACACTTTTCCTAGTTGCATTATCTATAGGTCAACTGCAACACTCAAAACTGAGCACTTAAGTTTCCAAATATCAGAAGTAAGTATGTTTATTCAGGCCACTATGTTATGGACTATTTCCATATTTTTCAAAATATAGTCATTTAACTGTTATAGAATGAAATTCTAAAACAGTTGGTTATGGTAAGTAGTCCGTGTTGTAACTATTTTGACTCCTATATTTAGTCGGGGTCGGGAGTTATAGTTGCAGCTGGCTGAGGTGATTGACAGTTTATTGATATTCATGAGAAATATTTTTTACAATTTAGCATTTCAGTTTTCTAACTCCTACTACAGTATCAGTTGCAAAAGGCGTTGTAGTACTACATTAACGAGCAACGAATAGAACTGATAGGACTTGAATATTATTTCAGGATGTAGCGTAATGTTGTGATGAACGCTTAAGTCATACAAAACCTGATCTGTCGCCCCACATTAAAAACTCAAATCCATAACCCAAATATGGATGCACGCTGTAAAGGTCAACCGGGACAGTTAGTTTAGTTTAGTAGTAGTTACTGACCATACTCTTTTTTAGCAGTAAGATAGTAATGTTATCATGATTGTAATACATAGTAATGTTATTTGCGAAAATTATTGATTAAAAATCTACAAATTTCGTTCCATGTTTTTCCTAACTCAATAAAATGCCTCAACTTCAGTATTTCTTGCTAGTTCAAAATTTGGTTTCTATTCTCGTAGTGCAAAGTGCAAAATACAGTTGCGGCGAATCTGTGGAGTCAACTACACCGTTTTATGATCGTGAAGAAACCACTCAAATGTCTGATTTAAATGGTATAGGTCGTTAGAAATTTTAATGCTGTGTACTGTGTAGTATGGACGGTTTGTGCATTTCTGACAGCAATATTTGTAAAACGCATTTGTAGATGTTGATGAAACGACAGAAATTTTACAAGATTCAAAACCGAGTGAAAATGTATTAAAAAATGAAACACATGTTCACGAATTGCCAGTCCAATGTGGAAAATCATTTTTTCAAAAGATTGTCTTTTCTCCTTACCGATTCGGAAAATCTGATGCTACGACAGCAAAAATTTTAGGTGGAATTCCTGCTCATAATGGACAGTTTCCTTGGATGGTATGTACACCTAGCCCAAACTTGAAGACTTTATTCATTAGATATTAACTATTTTCATATTTTGTTTCAGGTGGCTATATTTGGAAGAAATCGAAAGCATTTGTGCGGTGGATCATTAATTTCTACACAATATGTAGTTACAGCTGCCCATTGTTTCACCTCGTAAAAGCAACAAAACTAAATTTCATATTTTTAAGCATTTTCTGCTCAAAGCTCATTTTTCCACTTTTTTAGACCTTATGCAAAACGACAGTCCGAAATTTACCTTCAAATTGGAGATTACAATATAAAAAGTGTGAGAGATGGGCCACATGAAACCCGGCGCATTTCAAATCTCATAGTACATGACGGATTCAATGCAAAAAATTTCGTAAGACAACTATAAAACTACCCATATAATGCAGCAAACTTTAAGATATTTGATACTTCTGTAGCACAATGACATTGCCCTCATCAAATTAGACAAACCGGTGAATTTCAATGAGAAAATCCAGCCAATTTGTATCCCGTCAAATTACTCCATGAGCCCAAATGAACAAGTCATAGTTGCAGGATGGGGACATACTAGCCGGAGCTTTGGCCGCTCATCAGACATTTTGAGACAAGTACAGATTCCCACATGGGATTTTAAACGCTGTGAAAAAGTATTCCAAATTTTTGCTCCAGGCAGACTGTTGCCCTTTAAAAATATTTGTGCCGGAGATGGAAGGAAAAGTAAAGATGCTTGTAAGTAAATTCATCAAAATCTGAAATCATTCAAATGACAACCTACATTAAAAAAACCGTTTCAGGCATCGGAGATTCAGGTGGCCCTTTATTTGTAAAAAGCAATGCAGGTCGATGGACACAATTAGGGATTGTATCTTGGGGAAAAGGTACAAAAAATTGCAAGCCTGAGGATAACCATTCAGTAAATTATATAATTTAAAATGTTTTTTGTAATACTAATCTATAATTCAGGGTGTGGAAGTTTTCCTGGAGTTTATACCAAACTGGACTACTTCCATCCATGGATCGTGGATAAACTTGCAAAAACATGGGTGTAAAATTAAATAAGATAAAAAACATTGTTAGTCACTGACAACTTTTAGTAAAACCAATGTTTATTTACTGCATGTATATTTTTGGTGCTAAATAAAGTGTGGTGGGGCAAGCTGGGAATGCTACAACAGAGTCACAGCTATTATATATATCTACTTCTATGCAGCGGACTCACATTCCTTATCCTATGTAAGCGTCTATTGGAAGGCGGCAATCTAGTATTCAAATAGGAGATAGCTTCTCTTCCTTGTTATTGATTAGTACAATTTTTTATTATCAAGCGAAATTTTAATTTAAAAGTCCAACTTATTTTGAAGGTCGACTTAATAAATTTTGAAATCGTGTGGATGTTCTCGTTTTAAAGTGTGTTTGTAAGCGGAGTATGCATCGAAAATTGAGCTTTGAATTCGAATGAACATCAAATTAAATGATTAGCTCATCAGATTTACATTTTTAAGAAAATTAAAATACGATAAAAAAACTCAAAATGCTAAAAAATAAGGATTAATCGGATTATCATGTGTCACTTGTTAAGCTAGTTTGTTTTCTCTACCAGCGAATGATAAATTTTTGATTCACTGTTTCAAAATGAGGACCTTCTGTTTGTTCTGTAACAAGAACGTGAAACTTTCTGCAAATGCTTTGAAAAGGAAAAGTATAAAGCGAGCGAGGATTGACGAAAGGCAAAACAATTTGCGATCTCAATGGGACGTTCAAAGTCTCCTGGCTGTGTGCAAAGTATTTGGAATAGTTCCCACTGCAACTAAAGATCCGTTGGAGTCAAACAATGTGGAAGAACCAGCACCAGAAGCCTCATTTTTGGCTAAATCTACTGCTTCCTCGACCTCATTTGTTGATATGTTTAATTCTGTTAAATGTTGTGAGAAATGTTTACAACTTGTGCACGATATTGAGTTCTATAGGAGGAAGTTAGTAATTTTCTCTCAGAAGATGGAAAAATCTAAAAATATGTTGAAAAATCGCTTATATACTGGACCTGAGGGCTCTCGATTAACAGCTTTTGACATTACAGATGAAATTGAGCTAGCCAAAAAAGAGTTTTTGGAAGGTAAGCAGAATTAGGCTTTCGTTTCCGCTTATACTTCTTCGACCGTGGTACACATGTTTATTTTGTCTTTTATCCCCTTCAGGAATTCACGCAAACGATTCCCAGTCCTCCTTAGTTCTACCGTATGCAGAATCTGAGCTATCCTGGACAGGGAAAGTAGAATGTACTCTGGGAAGTGAAAATGAAGAAGAAAAAGAAGCATTTTTGGAAGATGTTGAAGCCAGTCTAGGATCTGACTATGAGCAAATCATGGACTCACCAGGAAGAACTAGTAGTGAGGAAAGTGGTAGTGATGAGATTACTGTAAACAGAAACAACCAAGTTGTAAAGAAAAGAGTGTACAGAAAAAATAAGAAAAAGATGACAAAATTATCCAGAAAAAAATTGAATGAAACAATGCCATTTCGTTGTGAAGTACTTCCCAAAAAGCTGTGTCATAAAAGATTTGCTACTGAAAAGGATTTAGAAGCTCACAAGTTGTCTCATAAACGATACATTGCTAAAAAGGAAGATTTGCCAACATTTCCTTGTCCCGTGGAAAAATGTAAAGTCTTCTTTTTATCTGAGGAGGAACTTACAGTTCATCATAGAAAAATTCATCTCAGTAAGTGCAAATTGATATCCTATGAAATTTTTTCCCTCTTTAATGAATGACCCAAATCTAATCTTGTCACATAAATGTTAAATATATTTTTCGTCTTTTCCAGAGGATCCATCTCCCTATCATTGCACCCTTTGTGACATAAAATACACATCTGCAGCTAGTCTAAAAGATCACAGAAACGTGCGCCATTCAGATAACCCAGAGCGGTTCACCTGTCCCTACCCCACATGCGGCCGTGTCCTATTTAGTGAAAAATACTTGGAAAAACACATCAAACGCATCCACCAAAGAGATCCATTTGCATTCCGATGCTTCGTCTGTAGGAAAGGATACCAAGTGGAGGAAGAATTTGAACTCCACAAATCCCTGCATACCGCAGTGATGGATGCAGGGAACCCCTTCCAATGTGTTCTCTGTCCTTTAATTTTTTTCAACTCTGCCGACCTTAGTGATCATGTAGGATCTTCCCATGAGGCTCAACCTCAATTCCAATGCGAAGAATGTGGTCAAATCTTTCACAACGAGTACAGTTTCAAAAAGCATTGTCTAATACATTCCGACAAACAAATGCCAACTTGTCCAATCTGTGGCATGAAATTCGTTAGCAACACTGCCCTAAAAAAGCACGGTGCAGTTCATTCCGACGTAAGAGCACACGTATGTGACATTTGTGGGAAATCATATCGTCACAGTCAAGGTCTCCGGTTCCACAAAGGCACTCATGAAGCAGTCCAGTTGGATCGCGAGAAATACAAATGCAAAGTCTGTCTCCGTGGGTTCAGGACGAAACAAAAGTTAATGAATCACGAGGAAACTCATTTGAAGACAAATAACTACAGTTGTGACATCTGTGGCAAGGAATTTAAAGCGAATCAGAACTTGAAACAGCATTTACTACGTCATCAAGGTCGACTCAACGAAGGAAATAGGAGAAAGAGGATTCGCAAACCGAAATTACCCACTGAAGCTAACAAGGAAGATGAACCGAAAAGGCTTGATCGACCTTTCCTTCTGACCACTCATGACAGTCTCGTTGGCCATCATGAGATTGTTGACCAACAACAACAGCAGCAACAACAACAGCAACAAGTCCAACAACAAGTCCAGCAACAAGTGCAACACCAGCAGCAAGTCCAACAGCAGCAGCAGCAACAACAACAACAACAACAGCAGCAGCAAAATCCAATGGGGCCTCCACCACCAAATGCCTCTTTTCCACTGCAACTACAAATCCCTTACGGGTACAGGACTACCGGGTTTATGCAAGATAATGTTATGATGGCAGAAGTTCAGCCAGCGCCCCAGTATTTGATTGCCAATAATGTGGCTACAAGTAGTAGTAACAATAATGGAACTGGATTCATGTATAACATTATGTAGTTAGGTAGGTTTAGTTAGTTATAGTTATAGTTAGTTACCAGTTTAGGTTTTTTTTGTTGCGTGAAAGGAGAAAATATTGTGACGAAATAAAAATATTTATAGGTTATGTTTGCCATGTTGTGTATATTGTGCTTGGATTTCTCTGTTGATGCATGCCAGAATTTTCCAATAAAGTTCTTAAATTAATCAAAAGATGGTAAGAGACTTTTGGGATTCCTTTCCTGTAATGTGTTACGCACATCATAAAACATTCACGAATTCAAAAGGCAATTTGGGCAGATTATATTAACCGTCACCATGGTGCCAACATTGTTTGAGCACCACAACACAACAATAGTAAGTAAAGAGACCGGCGAATGATTTTACTTCACTTCATTCCAAACCTTCGTCCGGTGAACATCGCTCCAGTTTTCCTCCACCCATTTCACCCCCTCTAAATTCTCAGTGGATTAAATTCGACTTTCCATCTTTTCTAAATTCTCAGTAACACTACCTATAACCTTGAAAATGTCTTGTGGAGGCGCTGCTGGCAGAACTGTAAGTATTTAAAGATCACGATTCCACCAAAACTGTGCTTTTATTGAAAACCAATAATTAACACATTTTCTGCATTTTACAGAACTGCTGCGACTTGCAACAGCTCTCTTGTGATCCCTGCTACAAAAAATTGTGCTGCAATTCAAGGAAACAAGTTTGCTACAAACCATTCATTGCATCTTACGAAAGGGTAATTAAGTAACTGTGTATTTAAAGTAGCAAATTGTTTTAACTACCCAAGTTGGTTTATTTACTCATTGCCTATTCTGTGTGTGTGCAGTGTGATGAGGAAGTCAAAATGGGAAAATTGTTGGGATTCGACTATCAAAGGTCAGTAACCTCCTCTCATTTCCACTTTTCATTGTTTACTTTTACTTCTATTTCGTTTGACATATTTTGTTTGTTGTTGCCATGTAGACGGTGGTTTTGTGAACGCAACATTTGGATGTGTCAAGTGTACGGACAATGCGGAGGTACTGATACGAATTAACTTGCTGACTACTATGATTTGTATTGTCAATGTGATTCTGAATGAACTATTTTTATTTATTGTAGGCGGACGCTGCTGCTAATTGCTAAAATCGGACGATTTCGGGGGATCACGAATTAGGTTGACGAAAACTAGAAAAAATTTAAATCATTGGTGAGCAGAGAAGTCCAGGATGGGAAGTGTTGATGACGGAGCCACTTGTGACTCAAGACAGATGAGGATTATTCTAAAGTATGAACGTGTCATAAAAATTGGATATGGAGAACCGTGTTCAATGGGATTGTATCCGAGACAATAGAGTCCTTAAATCTGATGGTTTCAATTGTTGATCAATGATTGTTGAATAAAACATACCGGCGCACTGCGCAGAGCATCACAAAGACAACACTTAAGTGTTTATAAAGTTTATTGGGGTTGTATTATTTTAACTCATGGAAATGAATTTTCGCTTAAAATAGAATTGAGTAATTATCCTATCCTCAATACTTTGTTATTGCTATACTGCTTAGAATACTTAAGCTGCTAGTGCTACTAAATACAATTTTGCTTATAACATAAATTCGCAACTATTGCATACTTTATTGAAATTCTATACTTAATTTCTTCTACACCACTTTGCTGCGATACGAAGCAACATTAATACTTAATTAAATTACAATTCTTCATTACTTGATCATTTATTAGTAAAGATTATGCATGCGGTCTCGCAAATAATCTAGTTTCCATACAACCATTTCATGAAACGATTTTGCAAAAAGGTAAGATTTGAAGCCAACTGAAAATTGAAAGAATCTTTAGATGCTGGCTCTAAAATATACTCTTCAGACATCCTTTTCGAACTCACGTTGTCAGATAGTTTCATCGAAAATAATTCAGTTTGGACCCGCTGATTCTGTAAAACTGTGCTAAAAGACAAGTCCTTAATGGTAGTGATAGTTGATATGTCCATATTTGAGGATGTCAAAGAGTCATCTGCACCTGTCGAAACTTCATTGATGGCGAAAATGGTTCTTGATTGATTCTCTAAAGCAGTGGAAGCTTCTTCGGTTGTTGTGGAAGAATTCTCAGTTGTAGTGGAAGCCTCTTCGGTTGTTGTGGAAGCATCCTCAGCTGTGGTGGAAACCTCTTCGGTTGTGGTGGAAACCTCTTCGGTTGTGGTGGAAGCCTCCTCAGTTGTTGTGGAAGTCTCCTCAGTTGTGGTCGAAGCCTCCTCAGTTGTGGTGGAGGCCTCCTCAGTTGTGGTGGAAGCATCTTCGGTTGTAGTGGAAGCCTCTTCGGTTATAGTGGAAGCATCCTCAAATGTAGTGGAAGCCTCTTCGGTTGTAGTGGAGGCCTCTTCGGTTGCTGTGGAAGCCTCCTCAGTTGTAGTGGAAGCCTCCTCAGTTGTGGTGGAAGCCTCCTCAGTTGTGGTGGAGGCCTCCTCAGTTGTGGTGGAGGCATCTTCGGTTGTAGTGGAAGCATCCTCAGTTGTAGTGGAAGCATCCTCAGTTGTAGTGGAGGCCTCTTCGGTTGTGGTCGAAGCCTCTTCAGTTGTGGTGGAAGCCTCTTCGGTTGTAGTGGAAGCATCCTCAGTTGTAGTGGAGGCCTCTTCGGTTGTAGTGGAAGCATCCTCAGTTGTAGTGAAGGCCTCCTCAGTTGTGGTGGAGGCCTCCTCAGTTGTGGTGGAGGCCTCCTTAGTTGTGGTGGAGGCATCTTCGGTTGTAGTGGAAGCCTTCTCAGTTGTGGT
>Ga0210040_10001809_pt1 | contig 31441 bp, 25 predicted proteins | sample CryGeyCG12114_NA_FD_185462 | JGI IMG/M metagenome (GOLD analysis project Ga0210040, IMG submission 185462) | Groundwater microbial communities from aquifer - Crystal Geyser CG19_WC_8/21/14_NA (SPAdes) (version 2) | ecosystem: Environmental > Aquatic > Deep subsurface > Groundwater | place: USA...
GCTAATAACAATAGTAGTCCCAATGTGAACGTTCCTAATGTGAGCGGTCCTCCTCCTCGTGCCTCGCCACCCACGCCACAAGGGGTCTCATCCCCTTCACCTCCAGGAAGTGCTAGATCTAGTCTACCGGCATCGTCCAATGTGAATAGTAGTAGCCATCATCATAATCACCACCATAACAACAATATTATGGTTAACAGTGTTAGTTCTAGTGGTAGCAATAGCAGTAGTAATAAGCGTAATGTTAGTGCCAGCGCCTCGAAAGAAGAGGTCTCCTCCAGTCTTCCCGATCTAATGGATTCCAGTGGAGTTCCTTCTCCCGGTCCTCATGCCACACCTGGAGGTGGCGCTAGTGATCTTTCCAATGTCAGCTCCGCGTCGTCCCCCAATGCGGCGTCTGTTCAAGGTAGCTCTCCTGCCACTCCAAGTGGAAGTGCCTCAGTGAGTGCAGTGAATTGTTCTTCTGCCACTGAAACTACTCCTGGAGGCCCAATTACTGTTGGAGTCGGCGGAGCTCCTGGTGATCACCAAGGAATGCATGAAGCGTCTGCAGCCTCTCCTGGAAGCGAAAGTGACAAGAGTAAAAAGTTCACCTTCAATCCTAATGCCAAGGAGTTTAATCCCACTAATATCAAATCCTTTGCTCAGGTAATTAATTGTACATGTATTTGTGTGGGTTAGCCTAGCCGTGTTCATTCTTTATTTACTGCCGGTATTCATGAATATTTCTTTTTTATAGCGTTCGCCGAGTACACCTCCGCGTCCTGTGAGCACTCCGACAGCAGTGCACACGAGCTTGTCTCAGCAAATGAACGCACCCTACCATCCAGTAGTTTATCAAAGTTTCCCAACCCAGGCACCTTATTCTCATGCTCAAGTTCCTGGCACTCCTTCATCTAACTCATCGGCATCATCCAGTGGGACTGGACCAAGACATGGACATCGTAAAGGTAAGTTACTGTTGTTACTGTAGGATTCATCACTCCATTATTCTGTGGTCGTAATTCATTGTAAGGGTTTGTATTGTTTGCAGGAGCGATGAACAATGGACCCCCTCGGTCCGAAATGGCTCAACAACAAGTGCATATGCCTACTGCTCCTCCAATCTTAGCGCAGCATTCTGCTGCACCTCAGTATGCATATGCTACCTTACCTCCCCAGTCTGCTGCGCCTTATTCGCAGGTACGCAGAAAAGCTTAATTAATAAATTGATCAATTGGGTGAAGCCTTCAGCTACACACTTCTCTCTCTCTCTCTTGGTGGTGGAAAATGGAAACTTTTAAAACTGTCTTGTAGTTAGTCTGCAGTCATCACATGTTCTGTGGTTTTTGAGACTCCGGTCTGGTTCAATTATGAATTCATTATTTACAAATAACACATAGGTGATGCGTGACTTCCAGATGCTGCGTGTTGTTCATCCGGGAGTGATGTACAACCCTGACAATAGTGGTAATACGCAGATGCATCATCAAATTCAGTACATGCAGAATGGCGCTAATTCAACAGTGAGCACTCATCCCCAGAACACCCCTCCGGTCAACCCAAGCGCTCCCTCGTACGTATTTTTTGTCCCTTGCTCAACTAAATAGCTGATTTGAAGTGTATTTATTTGTACTTATTATATTGGTTTTTCCTTTTTTGTAGACCTAGGTCGGTTGTCCCTGCCAATGGTGGTTACAACCAAGGGAATAGTGGAAATCCGGGTCCACCCATGGGCTTCGTGCCTGTAGGTTCAGTGCCTACCCTGGTTAATTTGGGTTACCCCCAAACTTCCCCACACCAGATGATTCCTTTTTCATTAATGCACCATCAAGGTGAGCAGATGCAACGGATGATTCCTGGTCAACATCAGCAGCGTTATCCTTACCCTTCGAACCCCCATGCTAACCAAAATAATCACAATCATAACCACAGCCATAATAATCATCAATTCCATACTGCGATGTAGCTCTAGTTGCTCATCTATATATTTTTTTTTCTTCCCTTTTCCTCTTTAAAAAATATAGTGTCTTCTTGTCACAATGAATCGTTCTCCTTCTTTTCGTCTGTGTAATGAATGTCAAAAATGTATGTATGGACTTGAGCTCCACTTTTTGTTTTGTTCTCACCACACTTATGATAAAAGTTTTGGAAAAGTCACTGTGTACTGATACGTGCCACATAGTCAACTACTGTTTTGAGCTTTGATACCTTGATTCAGTTTAGCTCTTTTTTTTTTGGATTGAAGGGTGAAGGAGGATTTGATTGTGCCATTATGATTATTTATTATTGTATTCTTTTTTACTTGATAAGTTTTTTGTTATCATTAGTTTGGTATCACTTTGAATGGCATGTCCTCGTCCTGTATGCGGCTGCTATTTACAAGCAAATGCTCACGCTTTGTACATAAGTATATCTTTTTTTTTGCATTTTTTAGCTCAGTAAGTTAGTCTGCCTGTAACCAAAAGATTTGGACTTGAAGACATGCTTGAAGATTTTCTGTTGTCTTGTGATGTGATTTGAAATATTGTTTCTTTTGCAAAAAGAATGTTTAAGTTTGTTGAGTAACAGGTGGAAAGTTCTTTCATTTGGTTTCATTAGGGTTGATTTTTTTCTAGTTCATTGACTGGTTGTTAGTTCTTAAGTTTCAAGCCACTCCTACTTTCAAAATTAAATTTCTTTCCTACAGACGAGAAGGAAAAGATGCGATAATATGTAGTGACTTTTATTTTTATATCTGCAGGGTATCTTTTTTTTGCATTATTAGTTTTCCTATTTGACTTCCAGCAGCTGTCAAAACTTTTTTTAGACTTGTTAGACATCTTCGCTCACCTTTGAGTGACAATGAGTTTCCAGGTAGTTGGACTTTTTCATGTTTATTATTTTTTCACGATCAATCGCCGGTAATCCGGAATATTATTGATTAACTGTGTAGTGTTTTGATACCGTGGTACGATTATTTTAATTTCCATGGAAACAGATGATATTTGTCAAGTTGTGAACTGACTGTGATGATAAAAAGCCTTAAAACGAAGTTAATTTTTGCCAACTTCGTGAAATTTGTAGAATGAAAACATTGTTGTGGTAGACTGTTCTGTACATCCCATCGTTAGCACAACATTGATTGTAACCTTGTACGATATATGTGTATAGTTAAACTTACGTGTGTATGATGATAATGTTTGTGTGTAGTTGTGTGTATATAATATATTGTTTAGAACGAATTCATTGATTTCCTTTTCTGTTGCCAATTAAAAATCGTGTCCAATCAACTGTCAGATATTCGTTTCGTTCGAGAAACACATATTTTTTTAATAGCTACCTACCTACTATACCAACTAACTACTACTACTACACGTTTAGTTGACATTTTGTTTTTAGCTTTTTATAAGGTCGTACATTGTGTATGATGATGATGTCAAGATGATGATAGTAACTACTAACTACTACTAAAGAAAATGTGCAGCCATGCAAAACATATAGTGTGTACACTTCTAAACGTTTGTCCTGTTTACAACTTTTGAAATATGAGTTGTCTATGGGCTCTGATCGTTTTGCTCTCATTGTCTTGTATTTAATATGATGACTGCCCTCTTTGTACTGTACTATATCTTGTTCACTTCACTGTTGTATGTATGTAGCACTCCGCTCTTTTTTACGTTACTAATTGCCCTAACGTTCAAAAGCCAAATTTTCCATTATTTCATGCTCCTTGCGTGACTGACTTTGGATGGTGTGCGATGGAAGCTCGATAGTTGGCTTGAGCTCTTATAGAAGCTTGTTGGATTAATTTATGATCGAGTAAGCGGACACTTTAGGATTCATATTTTTTTAGACTCTCATACCGTGTAATGCGAACACTAACAGCTCACTTAAACTGGTTCCCATACTTGAACTAATATTAAATACTCTCAGTTTTTTTTCACTCTCTCACGTATTTTGCTAACTCAAACTCAAGCTTTAAAAGAGCCAGTGTTTCGGATTATGCGGTGTACTGCATGTAAATGTGATATGTATTATGCACTCGGTGGATTAAAAAAACGCTACTTTAACTTAAGACATGCCTATATTCGTTTTGTAATGATGTTTAATGGAGCAACGATTATACTAATGTAACTATCATTTGTTGTAGGTGGACCATCGGTAATACCTCAAACTCAGTGAAGACATCACTCGTTTAACTAGCAGCTACGTTTACTGCTCTGCGTACAAGACAAATTTTTAGTGGAAAATATATTGAGTTTAGCATTTAAAAAATATTTGTTGTTGTATACAAAAAGGGAATGAGAGTTGACACAGACGTACGTACTGTTTAGTGAGAATTGTTTTTAAAACCAAGTCTAAAATGAGAAAAAAAAATTACACGTCAATTTGCTGTTGAGGAGGACAGAATGAATTCGCATTGTGTTCGTAAAAAAAGTATGTGAGTGGTTGACTGTGTGCGTGTATGTGAGTTGAGCTGATGAATTTTTGTTTGCGAATGGAATTACAACTAAGCGTATAAATGGAGACACACATTATTACACAATAATTATTATAAATCACTCAACATTTTTATACTGTTGGTAAAAGCATGTTTTTACTTAAAACCAACAACATGACTTTTGCTTTACAAACCTAAAAGCTAGTAATGATATATTTTGAAATCAACTGTAAATCCGAATATGTACGTTCTTTTCTTCGAGTTGTAAGTTTACGCCCAAAAAGACCACTATCTATGCAAACGAGCGCAATAGTTTTTCTGAGCAACATAGAAAACAGGATTTTCATTCCTGGTTTCAGAATATATTCATCTAGCGATGTGGAGTATTATTGGCAGAGTGCATTTACTTGAGAGAATTATTATAAAATAATGTCCTCCTTGTTTTTATGAAATTTTTGTACTGTGGGACTATATCTATGAATACCACTGTGAAAAGTTCCAAAAAGAACTTTGTTGTGTAGTACGGCGAAATAAATGTGTAAAACTCGTTCTACTCATTGTTTAAACATGGATTGATGAAGCAACTTTGAGGTTTTATTAGAGAATTGGAATTTGTAAACAAAATATGTGAAAAGTGAATGCCTAAATTGGTCTAAAGAATCTGAAAGTAATTTGTGAGTATTGTTTTAATGATCAAAATTATTGTAAAACACGTGGCAAACAAAAAGTGTGAGTTAAGTTTTCTTTCATAAACTGATTGAAAGGCAGGTTCTCCGTTATTTACTGGTAGCGAAAAGTAAACAAAAAAAAATAATAAAAATGCACCAAAAACAAGTGTACGATTGTGTTTCTTGTGGCAATTTTTTCTCAAGTCAGTATAGCAGTATTATCGCCTACACAAATCACTATTTTCCCATTATCTGGTAATCTGAATAAACCGCATATGCCAATAAAACCTGCCAACTTTCTCCTATAAGAAAAATGCATGGTTGATTAAACTTGGAGGTTTTCCATTTAATTTAGCCTTGGAAATCCATGCCACCTTGTATTCATGGTCCATAAGGTGTTTTATTGCAAAACTAGCCATTATTCTAACCAAATTACATGCCATTTCTTCCTTTACTTTCACTTGTACACAACACAATATAAGAGAGTCCATTCTTTTCCTCCATTTGGCAATAGTTAGTATAGTATTAAGCTAACTTTCGTTCTGGGATTCAGATTACACTTATCAGTGTCTAGAGAGACTTGCTATTGCATCATCACGTAAGTTCTATGCATACATGTTGGCATCAACCTAGAAATTAATTAGAGACACCCAAAAAATCTATTACAGCTATATACATTCATTGCAACTCAACTTTAATTTTTTGATGCATGTAGCCAAGTTTTATTTTTTGCAAGCATGCAGCTCTACAAATTCCAGTCCATTTTACATGCCAGAGAGTGTATCCGTAAATGTATTGTGTAGTTATAGTATGTGTGGACGAATGAGGAAAATACAATGTTTTCCGAATGTTCACCTGTGCATGGCCTGGATTTCAAATGAACTTGATAAATGTAGCAGGTGCAGGATTTTGTGCACTCTGAATGGCTCTCTGTGGCTCCAATAAAATAGAGATGGGATTGCCAGCGTATTGATGACACATAACACACAGTTTAAAGGACATATAATTGCATAACTTCAGCTTTTAACTGGAGTAGGGCAAATGAACACCATTAGCCAGTAAAGTTAGTCATGTATGTAAAAAAAAAGCTGCAATGCCTGTGCATTGGCTAGCGGTAGAAAAATGAGATAGGCAAAGGCAAATATAGAAAGGTCAATGATTGCTACCTACCTGCTATAATTTTATGCCATCATCAAACCAGTATTATTCAAGTTCCATATGATTTTCCTAGAAAAAAGTAGTTATATGGTATGAGCTCCAGTGGCTCGTTTGAGGTTACATTTTGCAACGCTGTTCGCAAATGAAGACAAGTACCGATTTCTGCACCAAGTGAGTGACATTCCTCATATATGAGCGATATAGAGTTTTCGCAACAGGAACAACGTTCCTTTAGTTTGCTCACTATTGTATGTATTTGCAGTGCGATCTTGAATATCCGCTGCAAAATACGTGAGTTGGGATATCCCATTTTATCGTTTACTCTATAGTTGGATAACTCAATTTACACAAGCTTTTAAAAATTCATTAGTGTACTACGAAGGAATGTGTTTTCATGCCTTGTTATTTTGGAAAGAGTGAGTATAATAAGCCCGAGCCGTCGCATAATTATTGAGGAGGAACTTCTCATAAGCAGGTCTATAGTTAGTTAGTGTGTTCCAAGTTCCAACTACCAAAAAGTAAGTTCACTTCACAATTCACATTAATTGTCTGTCTAAATTAACAAATGAAAGCATATGGCCAGAACGTGTATATAGGCACATATATAGCCTATGGATAACTTTTAACTTATTTAGCAGTGCCAAACATTGGTTAACATTCTGACAAGGTCATGATTTAAAAAAACGTCATCTCCGGCTCTCCGGCGTTAAAAAGGTTGTTTGAACGAGCCATTGATAGTTAGTTATAGTTCGATAGGTCAATACGACCCAGTGAAATTCAATCAATCTAAATACGTCTACTACACCTGTGCTACCTTATTGTGGATTTAAATTTTTTTAGTCACATCAAGTAAAATTTTTGGTTTCCAACAAAGTAAGAATTTCGTCATTTACTAGGTTGTTTTACGTCAATTGGTGACGTACCGTGATCCAACTGTGAACTCATCCAGTTAGTTAGTTAGTTAGTTATTTGAGATTGTAGAGCTGTTCACGAAAAGTGTGAGTTGGACATTTACTTAAATTGTCCTAAAAAATTTTTAACTTACAGAATATTTAAATGGTAGCTGCATTGGTTGGAACGTGTATCTGCAAACAGCCCAACATCTAAAGGTTTAAATCGTTCCCGTGCATGGGTTAATCGAGTTAATCCGAAAGAAAATAATTCATCTCATCAAATTTGGAACGTATTATCACCATGCCCGATCCAAATCATACACCCAAGGCAATAGAGTCGGCTGCAGCTGCCAAGACTCCTGAAATGACAGGATGGCTTCAGAAATGGACCAACTATTTAAAAGGATACCAAAAGCGATGGTTCGTGTTATCAAATGGACTCCTTGCTTACTATAGGTGAGTAAATTTTCTTAGTTGTCTCAAAAAATCCCTTAATAAGGACAAGCATCTCATGAAACTATCATAAATGGCAGAAATCAAGCCGAAATGGCTCACACTTGCCGAGGCTCAATCAGTCTCCATGGCGCCCTGATACACACGGAAGATACGTGTAACTTGGTAGTGTCAAACAGAGGGACTCAAACATTTCATTTGAGAGCTGTGAACGAAGTGGATAGACAGCGGTATTATTCGATCCTTAAAAAATTAAACTTTTAAATAGTGGTGTCAGTTTTTACTAGCTTTTTATCGTATTTTGGGGTAATAATTCATTTATTCATTGGGTAGTTGGGTAACTGCATTAGAACTTGCTAAAGCACGGGCAATTAGTACTATGGAGGCTGAGGAGGAAGAAGAAATGGAGGAAGTCTCTGCCCCTCCAGATAATCATGAAGTACAGAATGTATTTCGAATGCTGTCAGCTAAACTGGAAGACATGCAAACGTGTTGTGACCTCATTAGCAAACATGGTCAAGCCTTACAGGTTAACTACCCATTGTCATATTTCATACATAATGCCTGATCATTTGTTATGAACTATTGTTAATTTCGGCAAAAGCATTACATTGTCCACATTATGTTCTTGCAGAAAGCTCTGAGTGAGCTAGAATCTATGGAAAATCCTCAAGAAATTGTATCTAAAGTGAAACAAGTGAACGAACGAGCCACTCTTTTTCGAATTACATCTACCGCCATGATAAATGTAAATAAATCAAAAGATCGGTTAGGTTACCTGAGTAACAAACAATGAATTAGTAAGTATTGAATAATTTTGTGTTCCAGGCGTGCAGTGAGTACGCCAAAACTGCACAAAATCAAGGCAAGAAATGGCAAAAGGCAATTCAGTATGAGAAAGAGCAAAGGCAAAAGCTAGAGAAGGTTGTTGAGGATTTGGCAAAAAGTCAACGAAAACTGGAAGAAGCTGCAGCTCATCATGGTCAGGGCCCTACGCCAAAACGTAGTTGAATATGAGACTTGTCAGTGTTTCATTCTTTCTTGTAAAACAAATGAAACAATGATTGGTTGTGCTTGATTGTTTTCAGGCAAGACTTCCATTCAGTCCGAAGAAGAGGAGGAAAGTTTTTATGATGCGTGCAGTGAAGAGTTTACCGTAGCTGTACCTTTCCCTGCTCATAGAAGAACATCTAGCTGCGTCAGTAATGATTCGCAGGTAATTTAAATCACTCATTTTTACTTCTTTGACAATTTGATTGCGCTTTGAGATGAATTAATCCGCATTTGTTTGTTTATTCATTCTACTGGAACAGAAATCAGAAGAGAATAAATCCAACTCTGGAAGTGATATAGAGGATGATGGTGATAAGCAACAATTTCGATGCATTCCTTCCAAGGTAAGAATGTGGTATTAGTTAGTAGTTAGTGTTATCACTCAAAACTTGAGCACTTTTTAAGGTACCTATTATTAATATTGTTTGGTTGCCAATTGCCAATTGTGTAATATATGCGTAGTCGAACGCGGAAAAATCGTTACAGGAGAAAAAGCCGACGGTAGTTTCACAAAATATGAATGTCTCGAGAAGGGAGCGTCGTAAGAAAGTGCCTGACAAGCCCAATCTTCCGCTCAATCTGTGGAGCGTTATGAAAAACTGCATTGGCAAAGAACTGACCAAGATCCCTATGCCAGTCAACTTCTCTGAACCTCTTTCCATGCTCCAAAGACTTACGGAAGACTTTGAATACAGTGAGATACTTGATCAAGCCAGCAAGTGTACTGATTCTTGTGAGCAATTGTGCTTTGTAGCCGCTTTTACGGTGTCTTCTTATGCCACAACTGCGGTACGTATTCTTTCATTCTTAGGAAACCTATACTGTTTCGTTGATTTCTATGCCTCCATCTCTATTTTTTCAAGTACTGTCTATTCATTCCTCATTCACTTTCTTTTTACAGGTTCGCACTGGAAAGCCATTCAATCCGCTATTAGGAGAAACTTTTGAATGTGATCGTACCGACGACTTGGGCTGGAGATGTTTGAATGAACAAGTTAGCCATCACCCTCCCATGGCGGCACAGTACTGTGAAGGTCGTGGATGGAAATGCTGGCAAGAATTTTCAATGTCTTCGAAATTCCGTGGAAAGTACCTTCAAGTTATTCCACTTGGCACTGCTCATCTTGAATTTACAGACACAGGTAGGAATCACCCATTTAATTGGTGAATCGGAATAAGCATTTTTTAACAACACTTTTTCATATTAGGAAATCATTACACTTGGAGAAAAGTTACAACGACTGTGCACAATATCATTGTTGGCAAACTTTGGGTAGACAATCACGGAGACATGGAAATTTTAAATTATAAAACTGGCGACAAGTGTCTTTTGAAATATATTGCGTATTCTTATTTCACTAGCGATGTCCAAAGAAAGGTATTGACTACTATGATGCTACTACAGAATACAATTGTGGGTATATTTTTCCAGCATTTTTCACTTTTGAGACTACTTTTTTATCATAGGTAACAGGAATAGTGATGGATAGAGATGGGACTAATCGATTTGTGCTAAATGGTCGCTGGGATTCAAGGATGGAGGCGTGTGAAGTGCTCAATGAGAAGGGGAGTGAAAAGGGTGGAAAACCTACTTTCGAACTTGGCCCACCTAAAGAACTCTGGCTTCGTCGAGCCCCACCGTAAGGAACTGATTTTGAAAACATTTAAGTAGTGTTTATTGATTGCAAGTTGGCGTGGGCACTATTAAATAATTTGTTTGTACTTTCACTCAGACCGGAGTCGGAACGTTACTACAACTTCACAGAATTAGCTTGCCAATTGAATGAACCAGAAGAAGGTGTAGCACCTACAGATTCACGGCTACGTCCAGATCAACGTTACATGGAAGAAGGAAAGTGGGATGAAGCCAATGCTGAAAAGATTCGACTTGAGGAAAAACAAAGAAATGTTCGTAAAGCCAGAGAAGAAGAAGCTGAAAAGGCTGCGAAAGAAGGTTGGCTTATGTATATTCATTTCGTATGTAGATATTTGGAAACACGATAGCAATGCTGACAACTTTTCTTTTTTTCCTACTTATTTTAGGAAAGGATTATAAACACTATGAGCCCGTTTGGTTTGAAAAGAAATGTGAGCCCCATACTAAGAATGTGATCCACGTTTTCAAAGGAGACTACTTTGAATGCAAAAAGAATCAGAATTGGTCCGCCTGTCCTGACATCTATTGAAAATTGGCACTATCTACACGTCAAAACTAATCATTATCTAACTACTATGATAAATTATACTCGTCGTCATTGTCATACTAATTCTCTCATGCATCAACCTGGTTTTGGATAGAAAGGACCGAATCTATATAACGTTGCCGACACAAAAAATGAGTTGAAATCACTATTTTGTAGCTCTTAAAATTGTGCAAAGAATGGCTATTATAGTTTTTGAAAGATCTAAATTATTTAATGTTATGGGGTTTTGAAAAAGTGAGAATTTTTCTCGTGTTAAATAGTCATTAATCTCGCAAGAAAAAATTCTTTCTTTTTAATAATCCCATAACTGCCCCAGATGGGAGTGAAACACTTGCAAATCACTTTTAAAATATTTTCTGGATCTTTCTCTTTCCATTAGTACTATATAGTTTCAGTTTGCAAATCGATGGCTCATATTCCAAAAATGTAATTTAAAAATTAGCTTATTCCCTTATCTATCCAATGTATTCAATTTAAAATTCCCCCCACGGAGTTCATTTAGATTTTTTTCAGAAACGATAAGAGCCATTCGATGCAGAATTTTAAGCGCTACAAAATAGTGGTTTCAACGCATTTATTGTGTCGGCAATGTTATTCCGATGCCATCTTTTTCGTGAAATAACATGCAAGATGCAAGTGTCCTTTTAAGTTCATTGTTTATTGATTCCGTTTGTTTGTTACAAAGTAGAAAGCGAAAACGGTAACAGTCAGCTCTCACTCGTGGAATAGTACACACATACAGATTTATGATAGGTCTAGAATCCAATTTTATCAATTTTTAATAGTGATTTGTAATAAGTAGTTCAAAATAGCACCAGCATTCCTCAAAATAGTGGTTGTATCTACTAAAAAAATGTTTCTTATTTTTTTTTTGAGGGAGGCATTGGCAATCAATAGCGTATAGAAATGCATGTGCTTGATGCTCTGTCTGGCAAAAAATCAATATTATTTTTTTTATTTTTGCGTTCTAAAACTAACACGGTATAGATATATTCTCCTCATGTAAACGAGCCAATTACAATCAATCATTACTTAACTATAAACTAGATACTAACACATTTACTATCGAATGTACTGAAATGATGGACGCCAAGGAAAACTTTTTATGCTTTTACGTATCGTGAGAGTTCTCACAAATATGAAATTTACGAGCATTATAATCTACGAATCGAGCTCTTTTTATGTCGCATTGAAAATTTTGCTGCGGATGTTTGTTTTCATATTAAAGCTCTGCTCCAGTTTTCTTTTGTAACTAACTAATAGCAAATATCTACCTTTGACAGCTAATTAATAACTCACCAGTTGGCTATCATATTCACCGTGTCTGAAATTGTGAACGTGTTTTGCCGTCCTTCTTATGTGAACTACTAATTTATTATTCTACACACTCTCATTGATGCTAACAATACTAAACTGGTAAATGGAAACTCCTGAGTTATGTACTATGGTCAACCGTACCACGAACTTACTTTGCTTTGCACGATTTGACAGAGTGTACTGTTATTTGTGAGTGAAGGAAGAGTGATATTCAATTTATACTGATTAAACTTTATTACGTCAACTTAATGCAAAAGTAACTGACTACCAACTATGTACGAGACGCTTAATATTGCAAAAAAGAAATTCGTATAGTACCTTGCTTTCTGAACTGATGTTGTCAATTGCTCGCTGAAATGTAACTAAAAATAGGAATAGTTTAGCATGATAAATCCATAAACAAAGTCAATAGCCTACCTGCATGAAGTTGTGAATTTGTGGAGGATTTGTAAAGCTAATTGAAATGTCATATGATAACGGATGCAAATTGTAAACGGTAGTAGAGTGTAGTGAATATTTCTGATTTCATTTTCGTTGGCACTTAAGTAACGAATTTTGAAGTATACATTTGTGCAGACTATACAATCTAGGAATCGCGCACTACGTTAGCACTAGCACTATGCATGGTAGGCCTGGCTCCAGCGCATTCGAGTAAAAGTAATGATAATTGCCATAAGCTATTAGTGCTGCCCCTGCTATAAAATGAATCCTTATGAAAAAATGTAACGCGGTAACTTATCACGAGAGCATTATCTATAATTAACTACTATATTGTGGATAAGAGTTTTAAATGATTGTACAATATGATAGATGAAATGTTATGGGCAAATCATTATTTTGTCTTTTGCACGAAACAATTCGTGAGCTCAACAAAGAGTCATGTCGTGTGGATTGCTGATGCTAATTTTAGGTGTCATGTCATGATTATTATTATTATGTTATGGTAAGAGACGAGAATATAACTAACTGCTGCGATGGGTTCAAAAAAATCATTTAATACTTATAATTGCGGTCTGCCTCAATACTTCGAAAATGTATACACAAGAGTCATATATTATAATATATAATATATATTATTTTGTTGTTCTTGAGGACTATGTTGTTAGTTCCGACTTTATAGGATGAATGGTGGGTATTCTATAGGGTAATTACTGGTAAGTAGAATGAATTTACAGCCTCGAAATTTAGTTTGCTCTGTTTGAAAATATCACAGCGTCAATTTTTATTCCATTTTAAATTGATAAGAATTGTGGTACAATGGTTTTTGCCTCTTTATTTACGGTGATTACGAATTCATAAAATTATCATCGGTTTTCTATACCTTCTGAATGTTGAACTCACTGAACTTTTTTCATAGTGCAAATCTCGAAGTTTTTGCGCAATTAAGTATGCAGATGAGCTCAACATTTAAAGCGTTCTCCTCAGATTATTATTATTATTGTACTAATTGTCAACAATATTCTTAAGTTGGAGAGATCGGTAGATAGGTTTTATTCATTCTTCCTTTGAAGTGCCTATGTTAAAAGTCTCATTGATGACAAATAAGATGAATATATGATCTGTTTCTATCATCATGATAATAAAAAAATGGTACACAAAATTTTCTTTTAAGAGAGTTCAAATCCAACATTGGCCGTGATTGCGTAGCGTGTTTTTTCGCGCAGAGTTGACTTTCTTTGGTAATTGGGAAGCTTAAGAAGGTTAAAACAGGTTGACGATGTGGGCAACCTTCCCACAGGATCTTTTTTGCCAATGGTTAGAAACCCACGAAGTACGCTTCCTATAAGTGAAAGTATATGTAATTGTTCAGTGAATTCAGCAAATGTTCTTTTTGCGTTCAAATCACGCCGCGTGTGATTTGACATACCAATCGTATCTCCGACATCATCATCATCACTCACTTCCACACATCGAATGGAAAATGGCGGATCCAAATTCATAAATCCCAAAAGTGGAGGCTTGGAACAGCTCGTAACAAACTGAACAAAATATTCAATTCTAGCAACAAGCAAGGTTAACGCCACATAGCATACTCATAATAATCTTAACATATACCTTAAGAAATAATTTCCGTTCTTCTTCAGTGAAGTCATGTTCCAATATGTCCCACAGCCATACAATTACACGGTGGTTATCATGAAAACCACCATAGTATTGGGTATTTCTTCTCAAATCTACGAGATCAATGGCTGAATCTGCTCCACTAATCAGTCTTTGAAGCTGATATGAAAATTAAAATGCACCGTAATACACAGGGATGACAAATGCCAATTTTCATGCTTGACTACAAACAGAAAAAGTTGAAATACCTCTGGAGGTGAAAAAATTCTAATCCAATCATTCGGTGTGATAGATCGAAATCCTTTCAAAAACGCAAGAGTTTGTTCTTTGATTTGTAAGTACAAATGGTAATGTGCCATTAAGTACAAGTAGCTTATTCTGTAAAGCAATAGAATTCATCTCAAAACTCCAATAAACGGAATTAAATTTAACGTCAAAAATACAATATCATAATCCAACGAACTGACTTATTAGTGTTGTTCACAGTTACACTTCTGCCACCGGGAATCAACTCTACGGTTTTGATTTCTCCAAGAACTTCTTGGTCAACAGAAAATGTAAGCTCTAGATCCTACAATATTTTTTTAAATGAATAATTTAATAAACTTTAAACGCATTGCAGATCATATATTATAAAATCATTTGACATTTTACTTGCACTTCGCCATCATAATGTTTAATATGATTCAACGAATTGTACAATTGACGATCCAATGACTGTAGTTCATCAATAGCAGAAAATAATGCGCTTTGTTGATGACCCAAAATCTGACTTAAGAAGAATGGGGCGAAATGAACGTCTACAACGATACCCTTCGAAGAAAAAAATAGAACCCGTCCATGCTTGAACTACATACATTATACATTATTACAACTGTGCATATGAACTGAAACTTACCTCATAGATTGCTTTTGCCAAAATCTTTCCCACAAATTCAAACAATTCCAAGTGATTTTCATGCAAATATGAGAGAGGAGAAGGATACAAGAGATTTTCACTAGTAGCTTTAAACAGATTCAAGGACGGGTTGAAAACAGCTGCGATTGTTTCCTCCAAAAATTCTTTAAAAATATAATACATACATATCATCACATGTAAGTATAACACACATACTGCTTGATCTGAACAGGTTTCGCCCATTTCACCTTTGAAAACACCATCCTGATCAATCCCTGCTTCATCCAGACCATGTTTGTTTTGAAACCTCACTCGAATGGTGGACTTGAGAGCTTTCGGGGATAAATTAGCCAGCTGTGCGTATCCATCTTCAACAATACGACCCCTTTGAACAGTAATCAGATGAGATCCTGCGTGACTGGACATATCTCTGTCTCCTACGGATCCACCATTAAGCACCTTCTCTGAGTTGGCCCATTTGCGGAACAAAATCACACGGGCATCTTCTCTCAATACGTGAGGCATATCCATTAGAGTACGCTGCAGAAAAAACAATTTTCATTTTAAAAGGGTAAAGTCAATATGAAATGATGATGATAGTTCAAAACGCAGGCCACACAAGTCAAAAAGCTATAAAAACTATATTCCTACGCCTCAAAATTGAAAAACTCCTGTATACTTCTTGATTGAGGTACAGAATATTTTTACAAGCTGAAACGCTGAAACGGAGTCAAACGTTTGCAATTGCAGTTGTTAGTCAATTTTTCTTGAGCTTTGTTCATTAGAATGTATAGTTGTACCTTGGCATGTTTCTTCCCCTTTTCAATATCACTGATGAGTTGGGTCATTTTGGAACTCTCAATCAACCAATGTTCATCGGGACAATATTTCCTCCTACAATCTCGTCTGTAGAGCACCATGAGGAGAGTTTTTAGAGCAGTCCAAGCTGATTCACGCATTCGCCCGTTATTATGATGTGAAATCAACTTGTAACACAGTTGGTTCACAAATGAAGCCATTTTGGCCATATCCGTCAATTTGAGTACTTTTTGGTCTTCATACATTTCCTGATCATCCAGAATTCTGAAAAGATGTAAAATCAAATTATTCTTTTTTTTAAATTTATCAGTCAATATGAAGAGTTTGGACATTTTCTACGAATCAGAGTTTTCTGTATATTCAAACATACGTTATGAAATGGGTCATTGCATCGGCAAACATGACAATTAAGAATTCTTGCTGAGGTGGAGGTTTACACAAAAGGAATTCAACCCATCCTTTCACACCAGTATCCCTTTCAAGCAACTGAAGAAATCTCCAGAATGAAACCAGAACTTTGGAAGAGTTTTTGAAGCACAAACCAGTCAGAATGTCCAGTTTACATCTGTAGAATACGTAAAATAAACATATTATGCAAACCGATATTCTCAAAAACAGAAAAATTGCAAAATTATCATGCCTTCTTACAGGGAAAATGATGTGATAAGACTGCTGTAGAGTTCACACGTTTTGGAAAGCTTTAGCGTAACATCAGCATTGAACTTCACAGATGGAAAATTACCATTCGGATTCTGATTGGGATCCAGAAACATGGCTTTCTTAAATATCTTGAGCACGTTAGTTTTAAAATTATTTTTAAATTGTGTAGACGACTGTTCAGAGACTACAGGTTCAGGGGGTGCTTTCGTTTCCAAGTAAAAGTACAACGGATGGAATAGTGCCTATACAGTCAACCAATTTATAAATGTATCATGTATTCTTCACAAATAGTTAAAAAAATGTGTTCCACTCACATCTAAATAAACCGGACCCCATAGCCCCTCAATTTGAGATTTCACAGCATTAGAAGCATTTAGAAATGAAGAAGGGATGGGATGTGCTACCCAACCTAGAAGTGGATGCCAATGGCTCTTCTTGTTCGACTCATTTTGCTTCACACATGTACTCAAAAGATTCATAATGATGAACTAAATGCACACAAAATAAAAAGGTTAATCAGTCTCCCCTTTCCTTTCACCAGCTCACATAACTAATGGCGATGATGTTAAATAATTACTACGTACGGAGAAGTTAGGATGAACGAAATTCTTCAACTGCTCAGATTGTTGCCCCAAATGAATCAAATTCGCCAGTAGCGACAGTAGTTGGGTTAAACCCATGTTCATAATATTTGGCCGATCCCTCAACGTTTCAAGAAGTGCAGGTAAAACAGACACGTCCAAGCCCTATTTATGAAACTCAATTACTCACTCTCCGTCTGTTTTCAAAATGTATATATACGGTACAAAAGTTTTACCTCAGGACACATCGACTCAACATAGTAAATATACCCAGGTACAGTGAGAATGTTCTCCACATACTTTTGACAAACGTCAGGTCCATTGAGAGATTCATCAGATAAAGGTCGATTCGTAAGTGTAGCCACGGCAAATAAGTTTGTTCGTTTTAGAGCGAACTATAAAATTCAAAACGGTTCTTTGTTACATGTTCACATTATTGATTTGAGGTATGAGATGAACTCAAGCACGGACTGAACGACTTTTTGGGAATCACCCATGGCGGGCATTACCACTATTAGACCTTCTTCAGAGAAGATAACTCTGAAGGCCTTAAAAACCGCAAGCAGTATATTAAGGACCTACTACCGTACAAACACAGCCGTAGTAGGATTCGCCAGGAACCGAAACTAGTAGGTGGATGGGTCACACATCCAACTACAATTTCAGTGCCGGTGGTGCTTAAACTGAGCAGTTGCCACGCTCTAAACAGGCACAAGCACAACAGCTCGCCTGATCCCATGTTCAGATTTATATGCCAAGAGTTTTTATTACAGCATATAATGTTTTTTTTTACCTTGCCCGGACGACCTAGGCCAGCTTCAAGAACCTGGTGCATAACTTCATAAAATTCACCATTTTGAACCAACTCCTGAAACATGTTAATCGTGAGATTATGCATGCCCGGTTTTAAAACGGCGTAAGCCTCTGATTGAACAAATTTCCAATTCCGGATCGATAACAAATTCACAACAGTGCTCAAATACACAGACAGTCTTTTGGAATCAGCGACTAAGTCTGGGTTCAGTCTTCTCATCTGTATAGTAAGGATAACATGAAACAATTGTAAATAGAAGATAGTGGATTCGAATGCAAAGATTTTCCGCTTCTTACCGACTTGACGCAAACTTTGACTAGATGGTGCAAATGAGATACCCACACTTTAGCAGTATCCTTTGAAAATCCACATGACAAGTACGTGTATTCGGGAGTGGTTTGGTCCAAGCTCCAATTGATATACCTTATAAAATACGAATTGGACGGTTGAATTACTCACCGAGACTTGAGAAAAACAATAAATTTGCAAAGACATTTGAGCTAGCACGCAAACAAACCGACAAAACTTTTCCAAGAATTCATGGTTAACTTCACTCTCGTATCTCCGAAGAATAAAATTGGCAGCCTCAAAAACTTTTGCCGATGCGACTAGTTTGCCTTCATCTGGATTGAAACTGTTCATCAATCCATAAAACTTCTCTCTAGAAATGTGAAATGATACATTAGTTTCCTTGTTCTGTCAAAGGTTTTAATATATATTGTGAAATTTTTAACTTACAATGCAAGTTTTCGAACTTTTTTACGAGCCAAAAAGCAACGTACATTACTTTGCATAATAAAGATGGCTTTTTGGCGTTTTTGATCCTCCGCTCTTTGACATCTTGCCTGTCTTTTGGCCTCTAAAAACTCGTCAATATCTTTTTGAGGTGCTGCTGGTGTAAAAACTTCTTCCATTTTGTTTCAGTTTAAAAGACTAGCTATACTATTTTCGATTTCAGTTAACGGACAAATCCAGCTATGAATTATTGTCACGTATTACAATTAGTTGGCGAATATAACACTATTGATCAAATATATTACGACGGCTGTGAGAGTAAAACTTACAATTTAGCGTTTTCACAAAATCATTTTGCTCAATTTAACTCTGCAAGACAATTCCCCAAACATCTTGAATCTTGATATGCCTAAGCAACAAAACCATAACAACCGTGATTAAATCTCTTATTACGAGCTCGAAATGGGGGCAAACATCGCATCTATTTCTGATCATCAAAATTGTCCTCAAAAAGACAATTTCACACATCAATAAACAGGAAAGTAATAAGTCATTGTTAACTTTCTAGTATTGGTGACAACGATTAATTTGCTTTAGGAATCTATGTACCTTTAAAATAAAATAACACTCAATAAAAAGAGCTGGTCATCACTAAACACCAATCGACTAATCACAAAATAATTTTGCTTTTTTGGACAACTTAGTAAGTCATTATAGCAATAAAATGTATTCGAACTTCGAAGCGAGTGTAATGAAATTAAAATCAAACCTTATCTAATTGTATTATTGAAACTTCAAAGATAAGTGTTTCCGCGCTTCCTTTTCTCAAGCATAGAGCAAATTTTCCTCGATCTAGATTCCGGGCTCATTAGAGGTCTGAACTTCATTGAACTCTTATTAGTTTTTTAAAACAGGAGTCTCGGGAGTTTTAATTCCTATCTATTGTCTGTAGAAAAATTCACTAGTTAAGAATATGGCCTTTGAATTGAACAATGAAAAGATTCACAATTGTTTTTAACACGGTAAAACTCCCAGTTTGTTTATTCGGTATAGCTTGCACACAATTTTCCAATGAATAAATAAATAACTACATAATTATTGCAAGCTTTAACACACAAAATAAGGGATTCGACAAACCATGCAACGCTGGTATAATCATTCTACTTAAAATATAAAATTCCGCGTGACACAACCTTATAATTCAGATTAATAAATTCATTGTTCGCCAAAAAAAAAAACACTTATTTTTCAATTTTTCACAATTCTATATAATACAAAATAATAAAAACTGTCACAAACAAACACAGATTCAAAGAGGTTTTTTCATTCCCACAGATCGACATTTTACATGAGAGTTGAATCAACCTATACGTAAGCAAGAAAAATGTGGCATACATGCATGAGAGCGGAAAATATGGTACAGTACAAGCGTGTTAATCTTTGCATACTACTATTACTTATATTAATAATCTCATCACAAACACAAAGATACTCATAGAGATATAGAATAGAACCTCAAGTCAATTTCAAACAGTTTTCCCCACATTTTTTTGTACAAAACATTGAAAAATTTCCCAACAATTAAAATAACACGTATTGAGCCAAGATATGTCAAGGATATAAACAAATTGGTACGACACCCATATGTATAGAAATGGCACCTTCTGAGGACCCTTTTCCCCTCAAGCATCATCAGTAATAAATATCAATAATACACATTTGTTTTGTGCTTATCCATGCAAATTCCATATGTGACTGCAGCTTGTGCACAACATAAGTATGTACATGTACACGCACCAAATATAATAGACATCTACATGATAAGAAAATGTTGAGAAGCACCATAATAAAAATAATTTCACACACTATTTGGAATTGTTTTGTTCCCAAAAACAATATAAACTAACTAACTAATAAACAGGAGTCACATTACATCAAATATTTTATATACCAACAAGCTTTAGGTATCAACAAAGTAATAATTCTTGCCGCGCCATTACTAGGATGGACTTTTTGTAGATTTGTAACTCACATGACAAAGAAACCAAACGAACTCAATACGTGGAGACACACTTGTTTTCACAATATAGTAAGTAACTTAAAATAATCTCTGGACTGTTCATATGCATGTAGTGTAATGTACGCTTTCAGTTCACTTATCTCCCTTTCTCTTCTTTGAAGTTCTTAAGCACGTTTTGAGCAGTTTTAGCCCATTTTTCACGATTTTTTAAAACATCATTTGTGTTGGTGGCCACCTCTGCATCGGGAGCTCCATAATTCGGTGGATTTGCTTTTGGGTCATACCCCAAGGTCTCCAACATGGGAGCTATCTCGCCCATATTTTCAACAACGTCGTCAGGAATTGAGCCCACCCATTTGGACAGGGCTTCCACATTCACAGGCTTTATCACTTGATCAGATGATCGTTCCACCCTAGAGTGAGCAAAATACAAGGGGATCCATTATTGAACGCAAATACATACCCTGCAACCATTCCCCACATGACATTTCCAAAAATCTATGCGAGCAATCAATCTTCCTTCAGGTCAAATCCCTCCCACTTACTTTGACAGAGAGACGCCACCAGGCTTGTTGATGTACTTTTCATGATGAAGAACATCGTCAGTCCATGGCAAGTCCAAATATTTTACTATTTTTTCCATTTCGGGACGAGGGTGCAGAACTAAATCTTCATACTTTACTTTCAAACATCGCTCTGGCCCAAGCTCATCACATTCGCGGAGCATTATTCTCATGGAATTGGACCATTTGGTCAAACATTGACGGTAGTCTGTCAAATCAAACCCAGTCACAGTCACCTATTATACAAATTCACAAGAAAACATTTTTAAGTGACGACATTGTAACCCTGAAACGCAATAAATTAGTGTTTGCTACCTTTCTCGTGATCAAGGAATGGACTACAGCCCTTCCATCTCGCACCATAAAGATGAACTTGGCTTTGGGAAATAATTTCAATAGAAAGACTCCGTACTTTAATGTGAATGGGTCTTTGTTACATAATCTCGGCGCTGGTTCCCCATGTTTCACTACTACCTCTAAAATAAACGAAGCGACGGCGTCCCCGATAATCTAAAACACAAAAAAACACTAACATATATCAAACCATCTACAAAATGGCATTCACAATGGTTTCAGCAAAATTCCTGCGTAAAACCATTATCCTATCATCTACTACAAAGTCTAATGCTAAATAAATTGCAACATGTATTTTACACTCACTAACACAACAAATCATATAGACACATTACGTACTACCTAGCCTACTCACACGGGCTACACATAATAAACCTCGTTAAATGGCCTCATTCTCACAGGGTCATGAGGCTAAGCCCATGTTTTTTATTCATATTTCAAAAAAACGCTAGAAATGTTGACTTTTATCCAATACTTTGATGTTCCACCAAAAAAAAACTATCATTCATATGTACGCATGCCATATTATCAGGAAAACTAATGCAATGCAATTCGTTTCGTTGGTGCTAGTCCAAAAAACTGTACTCTGCTCATATGACTCAACTTTTCCCTGTTACCGCGCCAGCATTTAATATTTCTTCGGAAAACTATCATTATATTATTGAGTTAATTTTATAAACTGATTTACCTGATCAGTTAGACCAGCTTCCCGTAGACGATTAGTCTCTTTAGCAGAACGATTCCATTGAGCGGCTAACTGTAAAATTCTCGGGACCACTCTGGTTTCTTCTCCACATCGTATGTCGTGGTGAGCATCTAACATGGCTCGAATTAGCGTTGTTCCAGACCGCGGAAAACCCCCAATGAAGATGAAAGGGGATAATCTGTCGTACGATTGAGATTTACCATCCTTCCCGAACACAACAGTCTATAAAGTAAAAAACAACGCACCCAGGCACAATGCATATTAGATGTAGGTAAGTTAAACTTCTAATGCTAGCAAGTACAAAGACAAAATAAATCAATTGACATCAGATAGTGTGAATAAACCATTGGAAAAATATTGGTCTGGTCAGTAATAATAAACGGCTTACCTCTCGACTAGTGAATATCTGGCATGAGTTGGGATCACCACTTCTGAGTAATAAGATAAGGAAGAGGAAAGGTGCTACAATGCAAACTAGAATTAGAAAGACTCTGCGAGCATTTGATATACTTCTCAGGATAAACATGATTCTCCAGTAGATGGTTGAAGCTAGTGAGATGAGATTCCAGTCAACGAGTTGGCAACAATAGCTGCTCCACTTCTTTTCAGCATAACTTCACTCTTGAGCAGTGCAAGTCATATTAACTTGTATGTATCTAGTTCGGAATGTTTTGTAGTTCTTCTTGTATTACTCGTCTATGACTCCCGGTTCACAGTGTAACAGTAACAAGTGGCGGGTATCTGCACAAATGCAAGAGAAAACAGGGATGCAAAAACTGAATAAAATATCTAACGAATCAAATAAGAGAAATAAGACTCCATGTTCGTAACGTAAACTTTGAAGGCTTCTCTACTACTTCTGCATAGGTTTTCTCTCCCAAGTTTTTTAAGGTAGAAACTAAAAGTTTGCATGTACTTTTGTTGCCAATTATTTACATGTTATACTTTTATTCTTGAGTGGAAACTTTGAGGAATGCAAACATTGTATGTATATATGGAATCCCATGGAAACCTAGCGAGTGCTCATTTTTTTCCACAAACTGTTCAAACCGTTAAAGTTACGAGCAGAAAGCAATTTAATCAAGGCTGTTGTTCGATTTTTTCGGGGTTAATGTAATGGTGACGGAGCTAATGGAATGAAATAATTTATAGCGAGGACTATCACAGCAATCTGGCCAACTATAAGTGCATACTTCATGCGCAACTTTCAATCCTCACAGTACATAATAGTGACAAAGCACGCGTGCTAGCGAAGGATTATTACTAACGTGGGTACATTATAAGGTACACACGTATCACTTATGAAGTTGGTTGTACCTGCCCGTTTCCCTGTGATTCAAACGGAATGAAAAATGTGCCGCATGCACATTGGGAAATGGGCAAAAGACATTGATGCGTTAAGCTCAATAAATAATGATAGATGTACCATTTTGGTTTGGTAGGGAGAGCTAAAATGCTAAAAACCTATGGGGATTAGAATTAGAGACCAAAAGGATTGGAATTGTATGTATGATGGCCTAAAAAGGGAGCACATCTACAGTTAGTTAGTTAGTTTCTAGGGATTCTTTCTTCCTCACTATGCTTGATGAGAGTATCAAAGAGAATTTCTCTCAAGTCTAAATAGTGCGTGATGAAAGGCAAAGGTAAAATTATCACGTGATGAAATAAATCAAGTAGAAAGCATGGAAATCCATGCATTCACATGTGCTACTTCCTCAGAAAGAGCTTTGAATTTATTTCACAAGAGTTTTTTCTCCCAAACTAGATTACATACAGTTCCCTACAAACGAAGAAAATCTCGCGAAAAAGTGAGCACTAACTAACTAATGAATTGGCCAGTAAATCTCAATCGTACATTTAATATACATGACATTTGAGGTAAATAAATACTATTTATTGATCCCGAGACAACAGGCAGAAACAATTATTATCGTAAATAATAAACAGCCCTGGCTGCAATCAAAAAAGTTAATAAATAAATTCCATTATTGACTTTTTGCCCAACCGGAGCATACTAGGAGCAAAAGGTACTTGGCACAATGTACTGTACCTTCTCAAATTGGTTAAAAAACAGCATGACTCGACCTCGTGTGCAACAAATAAATTTCATTTACAACAATAAACGAAACAAAAGGAAAAAATCCACCGCCTTATTTGTTTTCCTACAATTTTGGTTCCTACAAAGAACCAGACTACGAACATTTTTCATCATCATGCGCCATGCATACCTCAATTGCTCTTAATCCATCACAAAAGGATTGTATAACTTCCGTAAAATAGGACTGTAACTACACCATTTCTGATTCCCCACAGTACAAACTACACATTCACTACGAATTCATGTAGGCAGAGCGGATGCAAAAACATAACAGGACTCATCCTCCACCGATGATAAGAGCTTTTCTTCAGGAAAAGTTAACAAACTTGCACTCCCAGGGTACAAATGGTCTCGTCCTCGTGTGAAAATTCCCATCAACAGGAATCAACCAATCTAATGAAACCATATCGTATAGTCATAGCTATAGCTATCCACAGCTCAGAATGTTAAAAAATGCGCAGCGAGTGGATGCGAATACTTTTACAAGAATGGTTCGTAACCAACCAAAAAGTTTGCTATTCTTTTAGAAACCCAACTAACTTCTGTTACTGTTACGGCAACAGTCATAAGTGGACATCCTGTGGATATTTACAAGACTTTAGTTGGGAGATAAAAATCTCATTTTCTTCTATGTCTTTTCATTTCGGGCACAATTCCAACTCATCTGTCCACACTATATCAGATTGTACATATTTCATATATTTCAACACTGGTGGTTTGTGTGGACGACAAAAAAATCCCTCTCAAGCTGACAGCCTTGGGGTCCCCACAGTTAGTCAAACATTCACTAAATAACTTACTTTTGAATTCCAAAAATGTTGACCACGTTTTAGCGACATGATGGAATATCATGGAAATAAAGGCTGGAAATCTATACAAACCATTGAGGTCCTACTACACCCCGCGGTAAAACTGCGCGAACAAATCATTCTGTATCCGTTTTTTCTGGCGTCCTCTGATTGGGGGGAATGGGGTCCGATGTTAGGGGGAAGTGCACAAGCATACTCATCACGGGGGGAAGGGTTGAAGAGTTTATTCGACGTTTCGCACACGTGTCATAATTAGGAGCATTGATTTCACAGCTGTTTCTCCATGTTTCTTGTTCAAAGTCGGACCCTTTTTAACTTTTTCGTAGTTTTTAAATATTTCTTGTTTTCTCGTTGGCCCTTTTCTATGTGTTAAGAGAATAAATTCTAAACTCATGAATATCAGGAAGTATCGACTTTTTGGGGGGTGAATAGGAGTGGGAGGGGGACCCTTACGAAGGAAAATGAATAGCAGAAATCCGAATCGGTCTTCGGATTGGGCCTGTGACCTCTGTGGGTAAATTTACGCTCTTTGACCCCGGACTATACCTATTTCCATAAAAAAATCTGAATCCAGTGCTGGTGATAATGAGAGCATAGCTGATGAAAACAATGACCTGACGATCGATCGTGAGGGGGATTTATCAAGTCATCTACATGTTGATTGGATGATGATGTAAACGTACTGTGCTTACACTTTCTTTTCTCCAGAAGAATTACACAAGATAGAAATGTCAACACTTTTGTGTCTCATTGGGACGGACGAGTGACAACTTAAGTCGTTGTCTTGGAACAGTGCCTCTGCTTCTCCTTTGTTGGTTTCTTGGAGTTGGAGAAGATAATACTTTTCCATACAATGGAACTAGCTTGACTCACTAACGTTAATGGCATTACAATGGAATTGTCTCAGTTTTTGAGAACTGTAAAAATATATGGCAAATATAGCTATTCATTCAGGTTACAGATATAAACATGAAAAGTACAATAGAAGCAGCTATCAATATATTGTTATTGACAGAGAGAATTTTTTGTTTTTTCCGGGAAAATATTTTCTAGGATTTTCTGCAGTTAAAGTATTTAGATGCAAAATTTATTTGTTTTTTGCTTTAAAGCAGGAAATGTAAATGTAGACTTTGCTTTGGCAGCCTCAACATTTTAGCAGGCTAAGGTAGGTAGAGTCTATATTGTAAATTTAGTAACTAAATATTTACAGTTTAAAAATGTTCTTATAGTGTCATTTGCCAGAAGCTAGGAGAAAAAGAGATGTTTATGATCGCATACGTTAAAGTACCATAATAAAAGTGAATTCAACTATTAACTTTTAGTTAGACTTGAAAGGTTGCCGCACGCCGCATTTAAGGAGAAATTTTCAGTCTGCTTAGCTTTACTATAAGTAAGTGCCAATCCAACGCGTTTTTTTTCTTTCTTATATGTATATTTTTCATATAGTATACTACGTGCATAGAGCTCCGAAGGTTCAGCTTTTGGAAACTTCCAATCGTAGGCATATATTTATTAAACGACTCCTATAATCATTTTTTCTCCTCCTTTAGTGTCAAATTTAGTAGCCAGTAGCCAGTATTAGGCTACAAAAAATAAAAAAAATTAACTTTAAAAGCTAACAAATCATGACTATAATTAGAAAGGTGTCAGAAAGAGGTTAAAAACTGGGTAAAAATGTCCTTCTTAACCCTTCCTGATGGATGTTTTAGAGCCTTTGTATATAAATAAACAAAACATATAAAACATATCCTATTTTTAGTTCTTCCAATTGTTGTCTATTTTCAGACAATTGAAGTATATTTCCGTCCTAAAACCTAAATATATGTTTAACCTTTTGAACATTTCACAGTTTCAAACGTGCTTTTTTAAATCTCCTGTTTTTATAGTTCCTTTCTACTGAAATCCAAAAGATTCCAGAAAAGTTGTAATTCCAGTCATTAAGGGAAAGCAATTTAGAGAAAGAATTCAGATTCCAATATATGCTCTTTAAGCTTTGGTGGACTGGAACAGAGTGTGCAATATAAAGCATGACATTGGAGGAGAAAAAGCAATGAGCTTTCGCTGTTGACATATAGACTGACTATAGTTGATGGGGATAAAAACCTTTATGAACTAAAGGGAGCATGCTGCTTTTCCTAATTAACTTAAAGATCTACAGACAGATCCCTAACTCATTATTAGTCTCTATATGGTGCACAACAGTCAGGATTGTTTGTGTGATTGGAAAGAAGGAGTACAAATTATTTAGCAATTTTGCTATACTAATAACAGACGATAAAAAATCCGCTCGTGAAACCTTTTGCAGCTAGTTGGTACACTTATGTAGTTTTAGTTGGTAGCCTGGTAGCCAAACGGAATGAGTACTGATTTACGTCAAATAAAGACCTCAAGCCGTACAAATTTCGGAAACAGTAATGTTGTGAATTGGAATTTCACGTGCTCAAACGCACGTATTATAGTTAAGTCTGTTCAGTCGCAGTACTACACATAGTGCATAAAATAAGCACAAGCGACATGCAGCATTTCATTGTTACACGGATAATGTGGAAAATCAGCGACAATTGCAAATCCGCAAACGAGCAAACTTTATGGAAACTTGAACGGCAAAAATCAATTATAATCTACCCGGATTATTTTTCCTACTTTAAACTTTAGATTTAAATATTTTAAAAATTATTATCACAGACATTGAGCATCTGATTGATGCAGCTTTGTTTTGTAACCTGAGCCTTACTATGCAGAAAATCAGAAAATGATAAGTATTCTGTTTTATTCGAGGTTACTCGAATTTTTTAATTAAGCTAAAAGTAAAAAATACTGACAGGGGCATCTGAAATAGAATCGGAAGTCAAGCTTGTCGTAGCAAATCCACTCCACTCAAATGTGAATTATATCGTCTTGAAATTTAATGCAATGGATAATGAATGTGGATTTATGATATGACTGATTGGGCGATTAAGGTTGACATTGATAATACAGAAAGTTTGAAACGGTTTACAAACAACCGTCTTGAAAAAGAAAATTCAAACTGCATTTTTAAAAACTAAACTAAAATGCATAACGTGATTGCTAACCTTTTAAATGTGAATACTTAATCGATTATTCGGACATTTATAATTTTCCTTCGAGCATTATCTGGACCCATGAGATTTGTGATCGAAGACACACCTTGCTTCATTTAGAATCACATGTCATCGTCATCATACGAGCTTCTGAACACAACATAATTAGAAAACTAGTCACAACTTGGATCACAATATGTGTATCAAATGGCAACAATACACAGCTCCAGGTTGCAGGTCGTGGCTTTAATTTCAACAATTTGAAGACGACTAAACTAAAGCACACAGGTTGTCAACACAAAAGAGTAAACCACACAACAAATACAGACTTAACAATAATAATTTGTCTAGACATCAAATCAAAATCTGACGAGACAAGCCCCACTGCTTCTGATTTTTTTAGACAACCGACTGACAGATCTTTTAAAGTCAGTCAATCAAAGAATCTATTTTCGATTCAAATAAACAGATCGCCGAAAATGTTTTGCTGTAACAACAATAAGTTCCTTTAAAATCTGTAGGCAAAGGCAACTCTAACTCTACACGGAAACTAAGAATCTATAACCAGATCGGTGAATCGTTCGGCAAATAGTTAGTTGATTGTAAATTGACACTGACAGACAAGGTGAAAAAAGTTAACTCATTCACCAGCCACAGTTTGGCATTAGATAAATATATAAGAAAGTGCAACAGATAAGACTGCTCGTTATCTTTACCCAGCCGAGCAGTATTTTGTATTCTTCCTCCCAAGATTCAAAAAGTGGTGCTCTTCTGCTCTTGGTTGGTTCCAAATGTTGTTATGCATGCGTGGAACAAGAAAAACAGCAATCTAATGCATTGCACTAACCAAACCAATACATTCTCAGACTAACTAACTAGCTAACATATTACCGTTTCTCATAAAGACCTTTTTTTGCCTTCTGGCAGTCAGGGAAAAAATCCACACACACACATGGACTACTACTCTACTTGTTTTTAACATTTTAACTAACTAAACATCACATATGCAAACCATACATTTTAACTAATGTGTACCTGCGTTCTAAACCCTAGGCATATGACGATGCACCCATGTATCACATTATAAAGGTATAAAGGATATATTAATGATACCCATGCAGCAAGTAAACCACCCTCGTAAAAAATGCATTCAACAATGATCCATTGTTAGTTAGCTTTTATAGTGGTCGATTCAAGCTTTTTTAGTGGTCGGTCAGTGCTTGAAATGGGAAACGTACAATTTACTTCCCTGTAACAAAATTATGAGTTCCACGTCAAAACTTATTGTGGACTACTTAATCATCATATGACTATAGAAGTGTGAACATATAGTCGAAGAAATTAGTGCGAAACGACTTATGCGTACTCTCTAACTTGCTCACAGTATACAAGTAACTTAACTAGAACACAAATTCAATAACTAACCAGAGTGTTTAGAAAAAAACTTTATCATCACATGTTGTCCAAATGAAATCATGAGGAATTCTTTCCACTAGCTGTTTCATGCAACCACACATGGCCAGATTTGCGAAAACAAAAAAAAAAGACACAGGACACAATCACAATATAGCTAGCTGACTAACAAGTGAACTGGAAAACGGAAGACGTTTTCTGTTATCTTGCAACAACTCAAAATTTACTTGTCTGCTCAATCCACATTACCTCTAAGACTGATGATGATATGGCAACTGAAAAACAAACTCTACACTTTTCTGTCTGCAGACGTAACAATGACAGTTAGTTTCCGCACTTAACGTCTTGTACTATGAAGATATCTAACTAGAAACGAGTTGAGTCCCATATCGAGTCCTCGCTTCCAAACTCATAGACTTACACAATACCCAAACCCAATATGTTGCACCACCACCAGCAGCTTTGTAGAAAAAACTCGTCTTTTGGCATCCATTCACTGACTGTACATGAAAACTGCACACAAAAGTTCTTATCAAAAGCCTGGCTACTGGTTTTTCAATGTTTAATGTCTGCATGCACAAGTCTGCATGAATAATCATGAATGAGATCCCACCTATGGAATCCTGGTTCGTTAGTTAGTCTCTAATAATGCTAAAGTTTTTCCATAAATGCAAAAAACCGTGTAGATACTAACTAACTAACAACATATAATAATATATAATCCGTTTTGGACTCCTGTGGAAAGCTTAAGCATCCATGGACTACTAACTGCTTTATTACAAATTCGCGCTCAAGGAAACGGAAGGGTGGAGAAGATTTCGCATTTATAGAATGACTAGGCATGCAACTTTTCTTGTTCAAATTTTTTAGGCTACTCATCTCAATCTTATTAAACCAAGTGTTGCCATGCTGAAAAAAGAATTCGTTCAGCACGGAATGAGACAGTGTTTAACTTGGATTGGGTAAGTCCTTCAGGCCTTGTTCCTAAGCCAGTTCTATCCCTAGAATTTAATCTCCCTATCGAAAAGTAACTTTGGGAACACAGTAGAAAGTTTTAAACCGTACTTAGTTAGTGCCCACTCAATATTCGAAAAAGGCTCCAGACCGATTACTCAAAATGTCAAGTCCGTTTGATGAACCTGATGTCACCATGTAATGACATAATGTGCTCAAATAAGTGTCAAACTTCACAACATATTGGCTTATTAACGTATTTGACATTTTTCATTTTCTACTTGACTTGTTCTTCTGTAATAATAGACAAATGATATGGTGGCAAGCTTTTCACCCTATTTTTCATCATTTTAAGTAGCCTGGTAGATGCAGGATAGTTAGTTAGTTGGATGCGTTACATTTTTATTATTGTAGGCTTTTTGAGCAGCATGAAGATGTCCTATTTTTTGCACAAACATAGCATTATCATTAATTCCACTTTTCGTATAAAATCAGTTTCCTTCTCTTATACTAGACCACATATCTTTGTCACAACCTGAGTAGTAATACAATGCGTTCCATCAAGTTAAGTAGTAGCATGCTATGATGATTTTGTGTGACATTAAATCACTGTGCGTAACGAATGTCGCATCAAAGTCGGAAACCTCAAATCCGGAAGCATCATTTCCGGACGCATCATAGTCGGAATGGGCAAAATTCGGAACGCTTAATACCCGGAAGGTATAATTTTCGGAATGAAATTTCCA
>Ga0210040_10001810_pt1 | contig 31434 bp, 30 predicted proteins | sample CryGeyCG12114_NA_FD_185462 | JGI IMG/M metagenome (GOLD analysis project Ga0210040, IMG submission 185462) | Groundwater microbial communities from aquifer - Crystal Geyser CG19_WC_8/21/14_NA (SPAdes) (version 2) | ecosystem: Environmental > Aquatic > Deep subsurface > Groundwater | place: USA...
GGGGCAGGCCCGCGGTGCCGAGCACCAGGGCCAGGCCGAGCGACAGGAAGTCGAACTTGCCGACCAGGTCCTTGCCGTAGAGCTGGCCCGGCTGCAGGAACGCCTCGCCCTTGCCCGACTTCTGCGCGGCGGCGCCGAGCAGCTCGGAGAGGTTGAAGTGGAACTGGGCCAGCACCAGGATCGTGATCAGCAGCGTGCCGACGATCAGCAGCACCGCCTTGACGATCTGCACCCAGGTGGTGCCCTTCATGCCGCCGAACGTCACGTAGACGATCATGAGGACGCCGACGCCGACGATCACCAGGTTCTTGACGCCGGGGCTGCTGACGCCGAGCAGCAGGCCGACCAGGCTGCCCGCGCCGACCATCTGCGCGAGCAGGTAGAAGATCGACACGACGATGGTCGAGGACGCGGCGGCGCTGCGGACCGGCACCTGACGCATCCGGTACGCCAGCTGGTCGGCCATGGTGTAGCGCCCCGAGTTGCGCAGCAGCTCGGCCACCAGCAGCAGCGCGACGAGCCAGGCGACCAGGAAGCCGATGGAGTAGAGGAAGCCGTCGTAGCCGTAGAGGGCGATCGAGCCGGAGATCCCGAGGAACGACGCGGCCGACATGTAGTCGCCGCCGATGGCGAGACCGTTCTGGAAGCCGGTGAACGAACGGCCGCCGGCGTAGTAGTCGGCGGCGCTCTTGTTCTGCCGCGACGCCCAGAACGTGATGCCGAGGGTCACCGCGACGACGGCGAGGAACAGCGTGATGGTCAGGCCGCGGTTGTCGCCGGCGGCGAGCGGCACGAGCAGCGGGGTCATCGCCCGGTCTCCTTCTCGAAGCGCTCGCGCAGCTGGGTCGACAACGGGTCGAGCCGACGGCCGGCGTAGCGGGAGTACAGGTACGCGATGACGAAGGTGGAGAGGAACTGCAGCAGCCCGAAGACCAGGGCGACGTTGACGTGCCCGACCACCCGGGTGTCCATGAAGCCGCGGGCCCAGTTGTTGCAGACCACGTACGTCACGTACCAGACCAGGAACGCGATCGTCGCCGGGACGGCGAAGCGGCGGTAGCGCCGCCTCAGCTCCGCGAAGCCCGGGTCGTGCGCCAGGTCGGCGTACGACTGGTCGTCCGACCTGCCCCGCTGACGGGCTGCCGGTCCACGCTTCGTGCGTGCCATCTGGGACCTCCGTTGGTCGCGGTGTTGAGCGAGACCATATCGGCCGCTGGTCTGCTCGTGCTGCAACCACCCCTGTCCCGTGGGCTCGTTCCCATGGTCGAGGTCCTTCGAGCCCTTCGGCAGGCTCTGTCCAAGGGTCAGCCGCGCAGCAGCTCCAGCAGCGCGCCGGGTGTCTCGAGCTGGGGGAGGTGGCCGGTCCGGGGCAGGAGCTCGAAGCGCGCGCCGGGGATCAGGCCCGCGTACGCCCGGCCCACCTCGGCGTCGACGATGCGGTCGGCCTCACCGGTCACGACCAGGGTCGGGACGCTGATGGAGCCCAACCGGTCCGCGAGGGTCGGGTCGGTCATCGTGGTGCCGCCGTAGACCGCCAGCGCGGCGCGGTTGCCCGGCATCAGCGCCCGAGCGGCCGGCGGCATCGACGCGGGGTCCAGCCGGAACCGGTCCGGCTCGAAGTAGCTGAGTTCGGCGACCTCGTCCATGGTGAGGGCGAAGAAGTCCGCCGGCCGGTGCCCGGGGACGTCCAGCCCGACGGCGCCGACCAGGGTCAGGTCCCGCCAGCGCGCCCGCGCCGGTCCCGCCGGGTCGGTGCAGACGACGGCGGCGAGCTCGGCCGCGACCCAGCCGCCGATCGAGTTCCCGACGACGCTCAGGTCGTGGAGGTCGAGGTGCTCGACCAGGGCCGCGTACGCCGCCGCGAGCCCGCCGACGCTGTCGAGCCCCGCGGGACGTTCCGTCCCGCCGAACCCGGGGTGGGTGGGGACCAGGACGCGGACGCCGACCTCCTCGGCGAGCAGGGCGGCGAAGGTCGACACCGACTGCGGCCCGGCACCGCCGTGCAGGAGCAGGAACGGGCGGCCCTGCCCGTGTTCGTCGACGCGCACCGGAACCGTGCCGACCCCGGCGACCTCCAGCTCGTACGTGGTCGTGGTCGTGGTTGAAGTGGTGGTGTTGGTCGTCGTCCCGGTGCTCATGGGTCTATCTAAGCACACTTAGGTAAGGATGCTTGCTCGAGCGATAGGCTGAGCTCCATGACGTCGTCGCTCCAGGAGGTCGGACTCGCGGTCAAGCGGCTCCAGTGGCGTCATCACCGAGCCGCCAACGCCCGCCTCGCGGAGCTCGGGCTCTCGCTCGTGCAGTGGGACGTGCTGCGCCACCTGGCCGCTCAGCCGGAGGCGTCGCTGCACGACCTGGCGGTCCTCACGTTCCAGACGGACCAGTCGATGGGCGCCCTGGCCACGCGCATGATCAAGCGCGGTCTCCTCGACCGCGTGCAGGGACCGGGCCGGGCGGTCCGGCACCGCCTCACGGAGCAGGGTGAGGACGCCCGCCGCGCCGGTGGGGAGCTGATGGACGCGGTCCTGCGCGAGTCGTTCGGTGCCCTCACGCCGCAGCAGGTCGACCAGCTGCACGAGCTCCTGACCCTGACCGCCGAGGGGAACGTCTCCTGAGCGTCAGTGCTGCGCTGCGCGCTTCCGTCGAGGGATGAGGTGCAGGACCGCCACGACGACCGCCCCGACGACGAGGCCGATGACGGCGGAGGCGAGGGTGTTGACGAGCCAGGCGAGGACGCCGCCGACCGCCGCCGCGGCGTGCGCGAGCTCCTCGGCCGCGTGCACCAGCGCGTAGGGGCCGTGCCAGCCGAGCTCGTCGGTGCCCACCAGCAGGATGTGACCGCCGACCCAGAGCATCGCCACCATGCCCACGGTGGACAGCAGCGCCAACAGCTTCGGCATCCCCTGGACCAGTAGCCGCCCGACCTTGCGTGCCGTGCCGGAGTCGCGCCCGGACAGGTGCAGGCCGACGTCGTCCATCTTCACGATCAGCCCGACCACGCCGTACACCAGCAGGGTGATCGCGACCCCGACCACGACGAGGATGACGGCGCGGGACAGCAGCCCCTCGTCGGCCACCTCGTTCAGGGAGATGACCATGATCTCGGCGGAGAGGATGAAGTCGGTGCGGATGGCGCCGGAGACCATCACCTTCTCCTGGTCGGCGCCCTGGACGACCACGGGCTCCGCCTCCTCGGCGTGGTGCCCGGTGACCTTCTCGTAGATCTTCTCGACGCCCTCGAAGCAGAGGTAGGTCCCGCCGACCATCAGGATCGGCGTCAGCGCCCAGGGCAGGAACTGGCTGAGGAGCAGGATCGCCGGGAGGATGATCAGCAGCTTGTTGCGCAACGAGCCCAGCGCGATCCGCTTGATCATGGGCAGCTCGCGGTCGGCCGTGAAGCCGTGCACGTAGCGCGGGGTGACCGCGGTGTCGTCGACCACCACACCCGCCGCCTTGGCGCTGGCCCGGCCGGCCGCCGCGCCGACGTCGTCGACGGAGGCGGCCGCCAGCTTGGCCATGGCTGCCACGTCGTCGAGCAGAGCGGCGAGTCCGCCGCTCATCGAGCAGGACGCCGTCGCTGCACCATGGAGTCACGTTACCGGTCCGGGAGGCATGAGGAGCCCGATCAGGGTCAGCCCAGGGGCTCGACCACGGAACCTTCCGCCGGAACTCCGCGCTCCCGCTCGAGCACCCGACCGCGTACGGGCTCCTCCCGGAACTGGTGGAACTCGATCGGCACGCCCCGCGCCCGGGTGACGTCGGCGTGGTCCGTCGCCTGGACGTGCACGTGCGGCTGGGTGCTGTTGCCCGAGCTCCCGCAGGCACCGAGGACCTGACCCTGGCGGACGGCGTCGCCGACGCTGACCCGCAGCGAGCCGAGGCGGAGGTGGACGACGAAGACGAACGTGCGGCCGTCGCCCAGCGCGATGCCCACATGGTTGCCCGCCACGGCCGCCGGGCCCCCGCGTGCCCGCCGCGCCTGCGTCCACAGGTAGGGCAGGGCCGTCCAGGACCGGCGCGCCTCGTGGTCGGGCTCGCCGTCGTGCACCACGACGACCTCGCCCGACGCGGGCGCCAGGACCGGGCGGTCGAAGCCGACGAACCGTTCGTTGGGCTCGTTCGCCAGGAACGTCCGCCAGTCGTTCCGGTCCGAGGTGGCCCGGTGCCCGTCCACCCCGACGAAGTCGATGGCGTACGTGCTGCCGAACAGGTCCGTCCCGTGGCTCGGGACGCGGCGGGCCGGGCTGTTCTGCACGAGCCAACGGCCGGCGAAGGGCAGCGCGAGCAGGACCGCGGGCTGCGTCATCGGACGTCGCCCACCACGGAACCGGTCCGTCCCGGTGCAGCTGGAGCTCCGGCCTGGCCCGCTAGGACTGCTCGACGTCGAAGAAGATGGCGCGGAACCCGCCTGTCGCCAGCCGCTGCACGTCCCCGAACCATGCGCCCGCCTCAACTGTCCTGACGGCAGCGCTCGCCGCGTCGTAGTCGGTGAAGTACAGGTCGATGATCCGGTAGGCCGGGGTCGGCGAGCCGTCCTCCTTCGGCCAGACCTTCGCCGCCTCGAGGCGCTGCAGCCCCGGCAGCGCACGGGCCAGCTGCACGTGCCCGGCCCGGTAGCCGGCCTCGAACTCGTCCGGGTCGGTGGGGTTGTCGAAGATCACGGTGATCTTGGTCGGCATGGCTCTCCTCGGCGGGTGTCGTGCACGGGTGCGCCGCTCGACCGCGCGGCAGTCGGAAACTAGCGCCAACCCGCCCTGCTCGACCAGCACCCCGACAGAGCCTTGCGCTGCGACCGGACCCGCCGAGCCGCTCGCTCGAACCTGACAGGACGGTCATCTGCACGACAGGGACTCGTCAGCGCCGCTCGATGAGGTAGCGCTGCCGGCCGTCGGCGACGTTCCGAAGATGAGCTGACAGTCGGACTCGAACCGACAACCGCCTGTTTACAAGACAGGTGCGCTACCAATTGCGCCATGCCAGCGTGTGGCAGAAGGGTACCGAAGCCGCGTCGCGCGGCCGGGCCTCAGAGGCCGGGGCTGGCCAGGAACGCGGTGCCGGCACCGGTCGCGGTCGCCGCGGTGCCCGCCTCGAGGAACGCGGCCTGTCCCTGCTCGACGAGGAGGTCCGTGCCGTCCGACGTCAACGTCACCACACCGGCGACCACGAGCAGTGCTCGGCCCGCGTCCGTCTTCGGCACCTCGACGGTCGCACCCGACGGCTCAACGCGCCACAGCGCGAACTCGGGCGCCGGGGTGGGGTAGCGGACGACGCCGTCCGACACCGGCTCCGGCGGGATGGTGTCGCCGGGGATCGGGGTGAAGTCCAGCACGGCGGTCAGCTCGTCGACGTCGACGTGCTTGCTCGTCAGCCCGCCACGCATCACGTTGTCGGAGTTGGCCATGATCTCGACGCCCGCGCCGCTCAGGTAGGCGTGCAGGTTGCCCGCGTCGAGGAAGATCGCGTCGCCGGGCTGCAGGACCAGGCGGTTCATGAGGATCGCGGCCAGCACGCCGGGGTCGTCGGGGTGGTGGTCGGCCAGCAGCCGGACGGTGTCGGCGAGCTGCCCGAGCTCGCCCTCCGCGTGGTGCGACTCCAGCGCCTCCGCGCGTTCGGCGACCTCCGCCACGTACGGCTTCGGGTCGTCGAGCCGCATGATCGCCGTGAAGACCCGCTCGAGTCGTTCGTTCACCGCGAGCGATGTGTCGCCCAGCGGGGCCATGAGCTCCAGCGTCTGCTCGCCGCCGAGCTGCTCCACGAGCGCGTACGTCCGGCTCGGGTCGCGGAACCCGCACAGCGCCTCGGACTCGACCAGCGCGCACAGCAGCTCGGGCTTGGGCCAGTCGTCCTTGAACAGCCGGTCCTTGGCGTCGGCGGCGACGCCGGCCTCCTCCTCGCGGGCGAAGCCCTCCTCGGCCTGCTGACGCGACGGGTGCGCCTGCAGCGAGAGCGGCTCCGCGGCGGCGAGGACCTTGAGCAGGAACGACAGCTTCGGACCGAACTCCTTGACCGAGGCAGCCCCCAGCACGCCCTCGGGGTCCTGCGCGATCACCTCGTCGATGGGCTGGCCGTCGAGCATGGACAGAGCGGTCGGGTGGGCGCCCAGCCAGAGCTCGGCCTGGGGGTCGTCGGTCGGCTCGGTCCCCAGGAGCTCGGGGATGAACGTCTTCGAGCCCCAGGCGTACGGCTGCACGACGCCTTCCATACGCTTGATCACGGCGGCAGCCTAGGAGCGGTTGACGGGGCCCGCAGGCGGTCTCGACGACCCGTGCGGCGGCGAGGCGAATGACAGGGCTGTCATTTGGTGCCTACGATGCACCGCATGGCGTTCCTCCCCGACTCCCGGCAGGCGCAGACCTCCGCGCAGGCGATGCCGCTGAGCGAGCGGGACACCGAGATCCTCGCGTTCGAGCGGCAGTGGTGGAAGTACGCCGGCGCCAAGGAGCAGGCCGTCCGGGAGAAGTTCCAGATGTCGGCCACGCGCTACTACCAGGTGCTCAACGCCCTGATCGACAAGCCCGAGGCCCTGGCCGTCGACCCGCTGCTGGTCAAGCGGCTGCGCCGGCTGCGCGAGACGCGGCAGCGGGTGCGTTCCGCTCGACGGCTCGGGATCGACCTCACGACCGACTGAGGGTTCGTCTCCTCCCGCCCCACCCCGCTCGGGCACGAGCTGAGCAAGCCCTCCGAGATCCCGGCGAAGCGTTCTGCCCTAGCGTGTCGAGAACGCGACGGCGGCTCCGTCTTCAGGGTGCAAGCCGCGACGAGCGCGGCTGAACGAGGAGGCCGACAGATGCCCAAGTACCTGCTGCTCAAGCACTACCGCGGCGGCCCCGAGCTGCCCACACCCGTCCCGCCGATGCCCGAGTGGGACCCGGCCGACATCGAGGCCCACCTGGCCTTCCTCGGCCACGTCAACGACCTGCTCAAGGAGAACGGCGAGTACGTCGACGCGCAGGGCCTGTCGATGGACCAGGAGTGGATCCGCTACGGCGGCCCGGGTGCCGCGCCGGTCCGCAGCGACGGGCCGCACCCGGAGACCGGCGACCTCGTCGCCGGCTGGTACGCGATCGACGTCGACTCGTACGAGCGCGCGGTCGAGCTGGCCGCGTACGTCTCCTCCGAGCCCGGCCCGGGCGGCAAGCCGCTCTACGAGTGGATCCAGATCCGCCAGATCATGGAGGCCCCGCCGTCGTACGCGGAGTGAGCGGCCCTTCGACAGGCTCGGGGACCGATCCGATGGACGAGGGCCTGCTGCGGGCCCTCGTCCCTCAGGTCGTCACCGCGCTGCTGCGGCGCGGGGCGGACTTCGCGGCGGCGGAGGACGCGGTCCAGGAGGCGCTGATCGACGCCCTTCGCACCTGGCCGGGCTCGCCGCCGCGCAACCCACGGGCCTGGCTCACCACGGCGGCGGTGCACCGGCTGACGGACGCCGTCCGCAGCGACGCCGCCCGGCGGAACCGCGAGGAGCGCGTCGACGACGAGCCCGAGCCCGGGCCGACGGAGCAGGCCGACGACACCCTGCTCCTGCTGTTCCTCTGCGCGAGCCCGGAGCTGTCGCCGGCCTCGGCGGTCGCGCTGACCCTGCGGGCGGTCGCCGGGCTGACGACCCGGCAGGTCGCCGACGCGTTCCTGGTGCCGGAGGGGACCATGGCCCAGCGCATCAGCCGGGCGAAGGCGGCGCTGCGCGACCGGCGCCTCGACGCCCCCGCCGACGTCGCGGTCGTGCTGCACGTCCTGCACCTCGCGTACGCGACCGGGCACGTGAGCGACGACCAGCTCGCCCGCGAAGCCATCCGCCTCACCCGGCAGCTGGTGCTCGCGAGCTCCGAGCCCGAGGTCCGGGGGCTGCTCGCCCTGATGCTGCTGCACCACGCGCGGCACCGGGCGCGGGTGGTCGACGGGCGGGTCGTGCCGCTCGACGAGCAGGACCGCATGCGCTGGGACCACGCCCAGATCGCCGAGGGGGTCGCGATCCTGCAGGGGGCGCTGGCGGCGGGCAGGCGCGGACGGTTCCAGGTCGAGGCGGCCATCGCCGCGCTGCACGACGACGCCGCGACCGCGGCCGAGACGGACTGGCCACAGGTGCTCGCCTGGTACGACGAGCTCGTGGGGCTCACCCGCGACGCGGTGCGCGACGACCCGGCCGCGGTGCTGAGCCGGGCGGTCGCGGTCGGGCACGTGCTCGGGGCGTCCGCCGGCCTGCTCGAGGTCGAGCGCGTCGAACCCGTGCTGCGTGACCGGTGGAAGGTGCTCGCCGTGCAGGCGTACCTGCTGCGGATGGCCGGCGACCTGCCCGAGGCGGCGGCGGCGTACGCGCGGGCGGCCGAGCGCTGCCCGAGCACCCTCGAGCGGGATCACCTGGTGCGCCAGGCCGCCCTCGTGCGGGCTGCCGGCTCGACGGGACGTGTGAACGACAGGTGACAATTCTCAGGCGGCTCTCGGCTGGGTCTTGAATTTTGTCGGTGGGTCAGGAGACAGTGACCGCGTCGTCGTTGCCACGCCCCCGTCGCAGCGCACCACCGCGATCGAGGAGCATGCCCGTGCCCGTCCCTGCCCGGACCGCCCGCTGGAACCGTCACGGAGCGGCGTTCCTCGCCACCGGAGCGTTGGCCGCAGGCCTGCTCGTCGCCGTCCCCAGCACCGCGTCGGCAGCCACGCCGCTGCCGATCGCGACCATCCAGGGGACCGCCCGGTTCTCGCCGTACGTCGGCAAGACCGTGACCACGACGCCGTCGGTGGTCACCGCGGCCTACCCGACGGGCGGGCTCAGCGGGTTCGTCGTCCAGACGCCCGGGACCGGCGGCAAGGACCGGAGCCTCAAGAAGGCGTCGGACGCCGTGTTCGTCTACACCGGCAAGGCCGGGGTCGACGTCAAGGTCGGCGACCTCGTGACGGTCACCGGGACGGTCGAGGAGTTCCCGAGCGGCACCGACCCCGACGCCGACAGCCTGACCGAGATCGGCGGCAAGGTGTCGGTCGAGAAGTCGGACGCGTCGTACAAGAAGGTGAAGCCGGTCAGCGGGCTCTCCTGGGCCTCGACCTACGACCGCCGCGAGAACCTCGAGTCGATGCTCTTCTCCGACACCGAGAAGTGGACGGTCAACGACACCTACGACCTCGGCACGTACGGCGAGCTCGGGCTGGCCACCGGTGGACGCCTGGTCCAGCCCACGGACAAGGCGCGCTTCGGGTCCAAGGCGGCGGACAAGCAGGAGGCCCGCAACGCCGAGCGGCGCGTGGTGCTCTCCGACGGGGCGAGCACGGTCTTCGACAGGGCGGGCTCGCCCGGCACGCCGCCGTTCATCACGCGCAAGTCCGACGTGCGGGTCGGCGACACCGCAAGGCTGACCGAGCCGGTGGTCGTGGACTGGCGCAACGGCGCCTGGACCTTCACCCCGACGCGCCCGACGGCCGCCGGCGACGAGGTCGCGACGATCAAGGACCGCGACCCCGAGGAGGTGCCGAACGTGAAGGGCGACGTCTCGGTCGCGTCCTTCAACGTCCTCAACTACTTCACCACGCTCGGCGCGAAGACCACCGGCTGCAAGCCCAACCCGGTGAGCACCGACGGCACGCCCAACACGGTGGCGTCGGGCTGCGACGCGCGGGGGGCCTGGGACGCCGACGACCTCGACCGCCAGCAGACGAAGATCGTCACGGCGATCAACGCGCTCGACTCCTCCGTGACCGGCCTGATGGAGATCGAGAACTCGGCCAGGCTCGGCGAGGCCAAGGACGAGGCCACCAAGACGCTGGTCGCGGCGCTGAACAAGGACGCCGGCCGCGCGAAGTGGGACTACGTGCCGTCGTCCGACCAGCTGCAGCCGGTGGCCGACCAGGACGTCATCACCAACGCGATCATCTTCCAGCCGGCCGAGGTCACCTGGGCGGGGAGGTCGTACGCGGACGGCGAGGACGCGACCGACGCCGGTCCGTTCGGGAACGCCCGCACGCCGATCGCCGCCGCCTTCACCCCCGTCGGCGGCGGGGCGCCGATGCTCGTCGCGGTCAACCACTTCAAGTCCAAGGGGTCGGCCCCCGAGGACCCGGCCGACCCGAACGCCGACAACGGCCAGGGGGCCTGGAACGCGGCCCGCGTCGCGCAGGCGAACGCGCTGCTGGCGTGGGTGCCCAAGGTGCAGAGCGACGCACGGACCGACGCCGTCGCGCTCGTCGGGGACTTCAACTCCTACACGCACGAGGACCCGCTCGAGACCCTCTACGACGCGGGCTGGACCAACGCGGCGAAGCAGAAGGACTACTCGTACAACTTCGACGGCCTGTCCGGCTCGCTCGACCACGTGCTGCTCAACCCGGCCGCGGACAAGCGCCTGACGGGCAGCGGGGTGTGGAACATCAACTCCGTCGAGCCGGTGCTGCGTGAGTACAGCCGTTACAAGTCGACGCTCGTCGACTACTTCCGCGACGACGTCTACCGGGCCAGCGACCACGACCCGGTGAAGGTGGGCCTCAAGGCCGGCAAGGCCCGCGAGGTCACGCTGACGATGCTCAACATCAACGACTTCCACGGGCGCATCGCCCCGTCGAGGCCGGACACCAAGCAGTTCTTCGGCACGATCGAGCAGCAGCGCGCCACGGCCGGGGAGGGCAACACGCTCCTGCTCTCGGCGGGCGACAACATCGGGGCGTCGCTCTTCGCGTCGTCGGTGCAGCAGGACCAGCCGACCATCGACGTCCTCAACGCCGCCGACCTCGACGCCTCCGCGGTCGGCAACCACGAGTTCGACCGCGGGTTCGCCGACCTCGACGGTCGCGTGCAGAAGGCGGCCGACTGGACGTACCTCGGGGCGAACGTCTACCGCAAGGGCACGACGAAGCCGGTCCTGCCGTCGTACGCGATCGTCGAGCGGGGCGGGCTCAAGGTCGGCATCGTCGGAGCGGTCACCCAGGAGACCCCCACGCTGGTCTCGCCGGCGGGGATCGCCGGGCTCGAGTTCGGCGACCCGGTGACGGCGGTGAACCGCGTGACCAAGCAGCTGACCGACGGCAAGAAGTCGAACGGGGAGGCTGACGTCGTGGTGGCCGAGTACCACGAGGGCGCTCCTCGGACCCAGCTCGACGTCGCCGGCAAGGAGGTCGTCAGCCTGGCTGACCAGCTGACGGCGAGCCCGGTCTTCGCGCATCTCGTGAACGACACGTCGCCCAAGGTCGCAGCGATCTTCACCGGGCACACCCACCAGGCGTACGCCTACGACGCGCCCGTCCCCGGCACGGCCGGCGCCACGAGGCCGGTCACGCAGACCGGGTCGTACGCGGCGTTCCTCACCAGGGTCACCCTGACCGTGGACACCAAGACCAAGGTCGTGCTGGCCCACACGCAGCAGAACCTCGCCCCGACCACGGTGTCCGACGACGACCTCGCCGCGGCCTACCCGCGCGTACGCCGGATCGCGGGCATCGTCGACGCCGCGCTCGCCCGCTCGGAGGAGCTCGGGTCCGTCAAGGTCGGCGAGGCGACGCACGAGATCACCCGTGCGTACGACGCGAACGGTGACGCCGTGCGCGACGCGGAGTCGACCCTGAGCGACCTCGTCGCCGAGATGTACCGGTCGTCGACCGCGGCGCCCGAGCGCGGGAGCGCGCAGATCGGCGTGCAGAACCCGGGTGGTGTCCGCGAGGACCTCGACGAGGGCGACGTGACGTTCAGCGAGGCCGCGTCGGTGCTGCCGTTCGCCAACTCCCTCTTCACGGTCGACCTCACCGGGGCCCAGTTCAAGACGTTGCTGGAGCAGCAGTGGCAGACCGCCCTCCCGGGGCAGCCGGCGCCGTCGGCCGCCTACCTGCAGCTCGGGCTGTCGAAGAACGTGACCTACACCTACGACGCCGCTCTGGCGCAGGGCAGCCGGATCACCTCGATCACCGTCGACGGGAAGGCGATCGACCCGGTCGCGACGTACCGGGTGGCCACCAACAGCTTCCTGGCCGCCGGCGGGGACAACTTCCGGGTCCTGGCCGAGGGCAGCAGCAGCAAGGACACCGGGCTGTCCGACCTCGACGCGTGGACCGACTACATCAAGGCCGAGTCGCCGGTCGGTCCGTCCTTCGCCAAGCAGGCCGTGTCCGTGTCACCCCTGCCCGGGACGCTCACGGCGGGGCAGTCGACGACGTTCACGGTCTCCTCGCTGGACTTCCGCAGCCGCCCCACCGACGACGGGGCCTTCTCGGGGGCCGACGAGAAGACCACGACCGTGACCGCGAAGCTCAACGGCACCCAGGTGGGGACGAGCCCGGCCACCGACGGGGCGGCCACGATCGCTCTCGCCGTGCCGTCCGGTGCGGCGAAGGGCCCGGGCACCCTCGTCCTCACCACGAACACGGGGACGACCGTGACGATCCCGGTGACCGTCGGCTGAGGCCGGCGCTGGCCGCCGGCCGCGTCCCGCCGGCGTTCAGGCAGCAGCAGAGTCACCCGGGACGGTTCCGCCGAGCTCCCAGGTGACCTCCAGCCGTCCGCACCGCCACGGCCAGCGGGCGGACAGGCCGCTCGTGGTAGCCCCCGGCACGCAGCCCGGCGTGGCGCTCGAAGAGGTTGGCCGAGGCGCGGTCGCCGGTCCGCAGGACCGACCAGCCCATCGCCAGCGTGTAGAGGGCGAGGTACGGCAGGCCGAGCGAGAGCGCGTACTGGCGGCTGTGCCGCTCCTCGTGGACGAGCAGCTCGGGGTGCACCGCCAGCAGCGTGTCGAAGGTCCGGGCGGTCACCACGACGTCACCGACCGTGAAGGCTCCGGCCACGGGGAAGGCGAATCGATAGCCCTCGGCCAGCACCAGCCCGTACGGCCCCGGGCGTCGGCGAGCGCCCCCGACGCGCGCGACCGCGAGGCCGAGCGGCGTGGTCAGGTTCAGCAGGTTGGCCACCCGGCGAGCTCGGTGTCCGCGGCGGAGGGCGGGCAGCGCGCTCTGCCCTGCGCTGGCCTGCTTCACGAGACGAATCTAGCGCGGCAGGACTGTCCGCATGCTGGGCAGCCGACTCAGCATGCGGACCCCGCGGCTGGTGAACCGGACGAGGGCGCCTAGAGTTCTCAGCACATCCAGAGGGGACGAGGGAACGGCCCGACGACTCCCCGGCAACCGGCTGACAGCAGACACGGTGCCACTTCCGGCCTTGGGCGATGGTCGCCCGGGACAGATGATGAAGGACTGATCGTCATGACCGCGGTGCTCGACACCCAGGTACCCCCGCCCGTCGGCGTCCGCGCCGGTGCGTTCGGGAACGCCACCCACCTCGCCTGCCGGGCCTGCGGAGCGCAGTCGCCGCTCGGCCCCTTCTACGCCTGCATGGAGTGCTTCGGCCCGCTCGAGGTCGGCTACGACTTCCCGAAGGTCACCCGCGCCCAGATCGAGGCGGGGCCCAAGAGCATCTGGCGCTACGCGCCGCTGCTGCCGGTCCCGGCCGACATCGGGACGTTCCGGTCGACGGACCCCGGGTTCACCCGCCTGGTCGACGCCGGGAACCTCGCTGCGGACCTCGGCCTGCGCAAGCTGCACGTGAAGGACGACTCGGGCAACCCGACGCACTCCTTCAAGGACCGCGTCGTCGCCGTCGCGCTGTCCGCCGCCCGCGAGCTCGGGCTGAACGTGCTCGCCTGTCCCTCGACCGGCAACCTGGCCAACGCCGTCGCCGCCGCGGCCGCCCGGGCCGGCATCCGTTCGGTGGTCATGGTCCCGTCCAACCTCGAGCAGCAGAAGATCATCGCCTCCGCCGTCTACGACACGACCCTGATCGCGGTCGAGGGCAACTACGACGACGTGAACAAGCTGGCCAGCGAGATCGCCGGCGAGGAGGAGGGCTGGGCGTTCGTCAACGTCAACGTCCGCCCCTACTACGCCGAGGGCTCGAAGACGCTGGCGTTCGAGATCGCCGAGCAGCTCGGCTGGCGGCTCCCCGACCAGATGGTCATCCCGGTCGCGTCCGGGTCGCAGCTCACCAAGATCGACAAGGGCTTCGCCGAGCTGGTCAAGCTGGGTCTGGTCGAGGACAAGCCCGTCAAGATCTTCGGCGCCCAGGCGACCGGCTGCTCGCCGATCGTGCAGGCGTACGAGGCGGGTCACGACGTGGTCGCTCCCGTCCGGCCGGACACCATCGCCAAGTCGCTGGCCATCGGCAACCCGGCGGACGGGCCGTACGTGCTCGACGTCGTGCGACGGACCGGCGGCAGGATCGCCGACGTCGACGACGAGACGGTCGTGCGCAACATCATCCGGCTGGCCCGGACGGAGGGGATCTTCGGCGAGACGGCCGGCGGCGTCACCCTGGGAGTCACCGCCCGGCTGATCGCCGAGGGCGACCTCGACCCCGACGCGGAGACCGTGATCATCAACTCCGGTGACGGCCTCAAGACCCTCGACGCCGTGGCGGGGCACGTCGGTCCGAAGACCACGATCCCCCCGCGCTACGAGGCGTTCCTCGACTTCTGGAAGGGCTACACCGCATGAGCGCGCACGTCCGCATCCCGACCATCCTGCGCACGTTCACGGGCGGGAGCAGCGAGGTGGAGGCCAGCGGCCACACCGTGGCCCACGTGCTCGATTCCCTCGAGGCCGACTACCCGGGTCTGAAGGCCCGGATCGTCGACGACACCGGGGCGCTGCGGCGCTTCGTCAACGTGTACGTCGGTGACGACGACGTCCGCTTCATCGGCGGTCTCGAGGCCGAGGTGCCCGACGGCGGCAAGATCTCGATCATCCCGGCGGTCGCGGGCGGCTAGACCCGCGCATCGACCTGGCAGGCAGACAGGGATGCGGGGAGGCCTTGAGCCTCCCCGCATCCCTGCTTCATGTCGGCCTGGTCAGGCGACGGCCAGTCCCCGCGTGCGACGCAACGCCTCGCCGTACGCGGGGTTGCCGGTGATCACCAGCGGCAGCGAGGCCAGCGCCCGGCGGACGATGAATCCGTTGACCGAGGCCAGGGCGTCCGTGGCGGGCAGGACCGGCAGCCCGTAGAGGCGACGGGCCCACGGGGGCAGCATCGCGAGGCCGAGAGCGACCATGCCGGCCCAGGCGGGTCGGGCCGGGGTGCCCAGCCGGACCCAACGCGGCATCGGCGGGGCCAGGAACTTGAGCGTGTTCGCCTTGGCCACGCGCGACAGCCGCAGCTGCGGACGCACGTAGTCGTAGTAGTCGGCGATCTCCGCCTCCGTCGCCGGGACGGTGTGGCGCTCCAGCCCGACGAGCTCGGCGCTGGTCCGCATCTCGTCGACGTAGCGGTCGGCGTCACCCGGACGCAGGATCCCGCCGCAGCGACGGTAGGTCGAGAGGAACGACTCGACCTCCGTCACGTGGACCCAGCGCAGCAGCTCGGGGTCGTCCACGCGGTAGGGCAGCCCGGACTCGGGCTCGATCCCCTCCGGCAGGCTGGCGTGGATGCCACGCAGGGTGCGCCCCGCGCGCTCCGCCTCCGCCGTGGAGCCGTACGTGACCGTGCCCACCCAGTCGCCGGTGCGCTGGAGGCGGCCCCACATGTCGTCGAACCACACGGTGTTGTCGTTGAAGCCCGCCATGACCAGCGGGTGGACCGCCTGCAGCAGGAGCGCACGGAAGCCGGCGAGCGCCATCGACTGGTCGCCGTTGATGCGCCACGTCACGGAGTCCGGTCCGAACAGCCCGGCGTCACGCTGCTCGCTCACGACGGCGACCATCAGCTCGCCTCTCCGAGGTCGACCTTCTCGTTGTCCCCGCCGGAGTAGCGCTTGCCGGTGAGCTTGGACTTCGCCAGGCTCAGCACCGACGACACCCGGCCGCCCGGGCCGTCCCAGTACTCGGCGGTCTCGCCGGTGACCTTGATGAGGACGATGGACGGGTCCTCCGGGCCCTGGGGGAACCAGGCCTCCATGTCGACCGACCACAGCTCCTTGGCCTTCTCGACGTCGTCCACCACGGCGGCGGAACCGTTGATCGAGACCCAGCTGCTGCTCGAGGCCAGGGTCACCGCCACGTGCGGGTTGGCCTGGACGTGCTCCACCTTGCGGGAGTCGCGCGAGGAGAAGAACCAGAGGTCGCTGTCCGCCTCGACCTCCTGGTGGGCCATCGGGCGGCTGACGAGCTCGCCCTCGGCGTCGACCGTGGTCAGCATGGCGAACTTGATGTCGGAGGCCAGCTCGGCAACCCTGGCCTGGCCGTTGGTCGTGTCGGTGTCGGTCACGTAGATCTCTTCGCCCTCGGGGGTCGCACGGACGCCGATCCGTCGCAGTTCTGGGCGTACTCACAGGTTCCTCACAGTGGTCGGGCACGGGCGTCGGGGGGACCGCCGACGCGCCGCTCGTCCACAAGCACTCGCAACCCTGCCCGCGACGATCCACAGGGTCGCCGTCGGGCGGCTGGTTCGGCGGTGGGCGCCCAGGATGAAAGCATGAGCACGATGACGACGAGCAGCTCGGCCGCGGTTCTCGAACGGGTGATCGCGGCGATGGCCGGGCCCGAGGCACGACCCCGGCCCGACCAGGTGCGTGCGGTCGAGGAGCTCGTGGACCGGCACCGCCGGGTGCTCGTCGTGCAGGCGACGGGGTGGGGGAAGTCCGCCGTCTACTGGGCCGCGACGGCCGCGCTGCGCGAGCAGGGTGCCGGGCCGACGCTCGTCGTGTCGCCGCTGCTGGCGCTGATGCGGGACCAGATCGCCGCGGCCGAGCGCGCCGGGCTGCGAGCTGCGACGATCAACTCGACCAACCTCGACGCCTGGGCCCAGGTGCTCACCGACGTCCGCGCCGGCACGATCGACGTCCTGCTCATCTCTCCCGAACGGTTGGCCAACCCGGCCTTCGCCGCGCAGCTGCCCGACCTCCTCACCTCCGTCGGGATGCTGGTCATCGACGAGGCGCACTGCGTCTCGGACTGGGGCTTCGACTTCCGCCCTGACTACCAGCGGCTGACGCGCAGCATGCTCGGCCTGGCTCCCGGCACGCCGGTCCTGGCCACGACGGCGACGGCGAACGAGCGCGTCACCGCCGACGTCGCCACCCAGCTCGGTGACGACACCGTGACGCTCCGCGGGTCGCTGGCGCGCGCATCGCTCACGCTCTCGGTGGTGCCCACGATGTCGGTCCTCGAGCGCTACGCCTGGGTCGCGGAGGCGCTGCGCTCGCTGCCGGGCTCGGGCATCGTCTACGTCCTCACCGTCGCCGAGACCCAGCGGGTGGCGTCGTTCCTCACCGAGCAGGGTCTGGACGTGGCGCCCTACTCGGGGCAGAGCCAGGACCGTGAGGAGCTGGAGGACCGGCTGCGCGACAACAAGGTCAAGGCCCTGGTCGCGACGTCGGCGCTCGGCATGGGGTATGACAAGCCCGACCTCGCGTTCTGCATCCACCTGGGCTCCCCGAGCTCGCCCGTCGCCTACTACCAGCAGGTCGGCCGCGCCGGGCGGGCGCTCGACGACGCGGTCGCGGTGCTCGTGCCGGCCGAGTCGGACGAACGGATCTGGGACTACTTCGCCACGGCGGGCATCCCGGATGAGCAGCAGGTCGAGCGGGTGCTGGACGTCCTGGGCGCCGAGGCGCAGTCGCTGCCGACGATCGAGTCGGCGACGGGGATGCGCCGCGGGCGGCTGGAGGGCCTGCTGAAGGTCCTCGCCGTCGACGACGCGGTCGAGCGGCGGGCCGGCGGCTGGGTGTCCACCGGTCGCGGCTGGTACTACGACGCCGCGAAGTGGTCGGCGCTGCGCCAGGTGCGGGCCGCCGAGGCGGACCTGATGCGTTCCTACGCCCACGGCGAGGGCTGCCTGATGCAGTTCCTGCAGCTGGCGCTGGACGATCCCGACCCGCGCCGCTGCGGCCGCTGCTCGGTCTGCACGGGGCGGCTGCCGGCACCGGGCGCGCGCCCGTCGGAGGAGTCCGTCGCCGCCGCCCGGACCTTCTTCCGCGGTCAGGACGTGGTCGTCGAGCCGCGCAAGCTGTGGCCCAGCGGGGTCGAGCGCAAGGGCAAGATCGGCTTCCTCGAGCCGGGCCGTGCACTGGCGTTCGCCGACGACCCCGCCTGGAGCTCGGAGCTGTCCCAGTTGTGGCGCAGCGACGCACCTGCACCGCAGGTCGTCCTGGACGGGTGCGTCGAGGTGCTGCGGCGCTGGTCCAAGACCTGGCAGCGGCCGGTGGCTGTGGTCGCGATGCCCTCGCGCCGCTTCCCGCAGCTGGTCACCTCCGTGGCCGAGCACCTGGCCCGGGTCGGCCGGCTGCCGCTGGTCGACGCGCTCGAGGTCGGGGGTCCACCGCCGGCCGTCGACGCGAGCTCGGCGGCGCGGGCCAAGGACCTGATGATGCGCACCCGGACCCGGGAGGGGGTGTCGTTCGACGGGCCGGTCCTGCTGGTCGACGACACCATCCGCAGCCGCTGGACGCTGACCGTCGCCGGCGCCCTGCTCGCCGACGTCGGGGCGACCAGGGTGCTGCCCCTGGCGCTGCACCAGCTCCCGTAGGTCTCCACGGCAGGCTGATGACGCGGCGGGCCGGAACCGCAGCGAGCGGCACCGCTTCCCGGTGGTCAGTGGCCGTGGTCCGGGAAGGGGTACCGCTCGCGAGGCTCAGGCTTCGCTCTGTGCGAGGGCCGAGGGCTCAGTCGCCGAGGAGCCAGCCGCACGGGCCGGTGAGCTCCTTGGCCGAGGCCGGACCCCAGGAGTGGTCGTCGTAGATCTCGACCTTCGGCCGGGCATCGGTGAGCATCGGCTGGAACGCCTGGAAGGCGGACTCCAGACCGGTCGAGCTGGTGAACAGCATCCGGTTGCCCGACAGCACGTCGTGGATGAGCGAGGTGTACGGCGCCATCGAGCCGGGGGCGACGTTGGCCAGGCTGAGCGAGGTCGCGCTCTCGGCCGGGAGCGGGTCCGGCCCGGGCTTCTTGACGGTGAGGCGGATGTCGATCGCGCCGTTGCCCTTGAGGTCGAAGACGATCGCGTTCGCGCTCGGGTGGATGTGGTCCAGCGGACCGTCGGAGGGCTTGAAGACGAGGATGACCCGCTGCGCGCTCTCCTTCATCATCTTGCCCGTGCGCAGCAGGAAGGGCACGCCGCGCCAGCGGTCGGTGTCGATCCACAGCCGCGCCGCGGCGAAGGTCTCGGTCTGGGAGCCCTCCGCCACGCCCTCGGTGTCGAGGTAGCTGGCGTACTGGCCGAGGACGACCTCCTTGGGGTCCAGCGGACGGAACGCGGCGATGACGGACTCGCGGGCGGCCTGCACGTCCTCGGGGTCCATGCTCAGCGGCGGCTCGAGCGCGACCTCCGCGGCGACCTGGAACAGGTGGGTGGCGAGCATGTCGAGCATGGCGCCGGTCGCGTCGTAGAAGTCGGCGCGGTCGGCGATGTCGAGGGTCTCGGGCACGTCGATCTGGACCTGGGCGATGTGCCGGCGGTTCCAGACGTCGCCGAAGAGGCGGTTCGCGAAGCGCGTCAGATAGAGGTTCTGGGTCGCCTCCTTGCCGAGGAAGTGGTCGATCCGGTAGACCTGCTCCTCCTCGAAGGCGCTGTGCACGAGGTCGTCGAGCTGGTGGAAGCTCTCCAGCGACGTGCCGTACGGCTTCTCGTAGACGACCTTGGCGTTCTCGGTGTTGAGCCCGTGCGCCTTGATCGCCTTGGTGGTCGGCTCGAAGGCGACCGGCGGCAGCGAGAGGTAGTGGATGAGCTGGACCTTGTGGCCGAGGTCCTTCTCGGTCTGCTTGATCGCGTCCAGCAGGGTGCCCGGGTCGCTCTCGCGGAACCCGCCGCCGGCGAACGACACGTTCTTCGCGAACTCGGCGAACTCGGCGTCGTCGGGAGCGTCGGCGAACTCGACCAGCGAGCCGCGGATGTGCTCCGCGAACTCCTCGGCCGACACGTCGCCGCGACCGTTGCCGATCAGTCGGAACTGGTCGGGCAGCAGGCCGCGGGTGTACAGCGCGTAGATGGAGGGCAGCACCATGCGCCGGGCGAGGTCGCCGGTCCCGCCGTAGAGGATGATCGCGGTCGGGTCCTCGATGGGGTCCGGCTGCTGGGCGTCGTCGGGCTGCTGCTCAGTGGCGGAATCAGGCACGCCTGATTGTCCCCCTGCCGACCAGCGGTTGGGTGCGGCCCTCCGGCTCCGAGACGGGGTCCGGCCGGCGCGTGGCCGGCCTCACAGGGCGTGCCGGGCGACCGGCTCGGGCGCCGCGTGCTGCGGCTCAGGATGGCGGCCGCGACCGGTGCGGCGGACGAGGTCGGCGACGGCGAACAGCAGGGCCACGAGGATGAACCCGATCGTCGTCCGCAGGGCCACCGAGAGCGCCTGGCCGTAGTCGCCGCGCGAGGTGCCGAGGGTGGCGAAGAACTGGGCGAGGATGACCGCCACGCCGATCGCCGACCCGACGCGCTGCGCGGTCTGCAGCATGCCGCCGCCCGAGCCCGCCCGGACCGGGTCGACCTCCGCGAGGGTCAGGGTGACGTTCGGGGTGACCACCAGCCCGCCACCCAGACCGGCCAGCAGGAACGCCGGCGCCAGCTTGAGCCCGACCGACCCGGACAGGTGCGGCACCATCAGGTCGATGACGACGAGGGCGGCCGCGACCGCGATCAGCCCGATGACGGCGAGCTTGCGGCCCAGCCGGCCGACGAGCCGACCGCTCGCGAGGGCGGACGCCGCGGCCCCGATGGCGAACGGCGTCGTGGTCAGGCCCGCCTGCAGCGCGCTGTAGTGCAGCCCGGTCTGGAGGTAGAGGGTGACGACCAGGAAGATCGACGTGAACCCGGCGAAGTAGAAGGTGCCGAGGCTCAGCCCGAACAGGTACGCGGGCACCTTGAGCAGCGTGAGGTCGATCAGCGTCTCCTTGCCGCGCCGCCGCCAGGCCAGCTCCCACAGCCCGAAGCCCACGAGCAGGGCCGCCGCCGGGATCAGCAGCCACCACGGGCGGTTCGCGAGCGACTCGCCCTGCCCACCCTCGACGAGGGGGTACAGCACGAGCAGCACGGCCGCGCCGAAGAGCAGCACGCCGAACGGGTCGAGGCTCTGCCGCTGCTTGCGGGGCGCCGTGGCCGGCAGCAGCCGTCGCGCGAGCAGGACGATGACGATGCCGATGGGGACGTTCACGTAGAACACGAGCCGCCAACCGAGGTCGGGTCCACCGACCTTGACCAGCAGCCCGCCGAGCAGGGGGCCGATCGCGGTCGAGATGCCGATCATCGCGCCGAAGATCGAGAACGCCCTGGCGCGCTCCTTGCCCCGGAACAGGTTCTGGATGAAGCCCGACACCTGCGGGGTGATGATGCCGCCGCCGAGGCCCTGCAGCACGCGGGCGACCGAGAGCAGCCACGGCACGGGAGCGGCGCCGGCCGCGGCGCTGGCGAGGGTGAAGACGATGACGCCGACGATGAAGACGGCCCGACGGCTGCGGGCGTCACCCAGCCGACCCATCGGGACGAGGGCGACGCCGAAGGCCAGGGCGTAGCCGGCCACGATCCACTGCACGTCGCTGTCGTCGGCGCGGAGGCCCGCGCGTAGCGTCGGCAGCGCGACGTTGACGATGCTGACGTCCAGCAGCGTCATCGCGCCGGCGGCGATGCAGACGGCGAGCGCGCGCCACCGGGCGGGGTCGGGCGAGTAGTCCGGAGCTCCGGTGTCCTGCTGCTGCCTCTGGGCAGGCGTCGACGTCACGAAGGATGTCTACCCATTCGAAGGCGGGTGCAGATGCATAGCGATGATCTGGAACGGTTCGTCGCGGCGCAGGACTCGGGCGGGACGTACGAGCAGGCGCTGCGTGAGCTGCGCGCCGGGCGGAAGACGTCGCACTGGATGTGGTTCGTGTTCCCGCAGCTCTCCGGGCTGGGTCACAGCTCGATGGCGCAGGCGTACGCGATCACCTCGCTCGCACAGGCCCGCGACTACCTCGCGCACCCCGTCCTCGGTCCGCGGCTGCGGGCCTGCACGGCGGCGGTGCTCACCCACAGCGACCGGAGCGCCGACCGGGTTCTCGGCGGCATCGACGCGCTCAAGCTGCGGTCGTCGATGACCCTGTTCGCCCGTGCCGATCCCGGGGAGCCGGCGTTCCAGGCGGTGCTCGACGCGTTCTACGCCGGCGAGCCCGACGAGCGGACCGACGCGCTGCTCCGCCAGCCCGGACCCCGTCAGCCGAGCTGAGCGAGCACCGGCCCGAGCCGGCGCAGGTCGTCGGCGTCGACGAGGTCGGGCAGCGCGACGAACACGGTGCCGACGCCGGTCTCCGCGAGCTCGCGGTACCGCGCCGCCTGGTCGGCGGCCGTCCCCGCGTGGCGCTGCCGCGCGAACGCGGAGGCCGGCACCCGACCGCGCAGCCGTTCCACCCGGCGCGCGACGTCCTCGCGGTCGGTGCCGAGCACCGGCACGTCGAGCACCGTGACCTCCACGTCGTCGGGGTCGCGGCCGAGCTCGGCGCAGTGGCCGCGCAGGACCGCGAGCCGGCGGGCCAGCCGCGCGGTGTCGGAGCTGGGGAGGTTCCAGGCGTCGGCCTGCTCGGCGACGACCCGGAGCAGCCGGTCCCCGGAACCGCCCACGATGATCGGCACCGGCCCCACGGGGCGTGGGTAGCAGGTGGTCTCCGGCAGGTGGACGTAGCGACCGGCGTACGCCTTCGTGCCCGGCGCCCACAGCGCCCGCAGGGTCTCGATCGTCACCTGGAGCTGGGCGAGCCGCTCGGGTGCGGGCGGGAAGTCGAGCCCGAACGTCTGGTGCTCGCGCAGCCACCACCCGGCGCCCAGCCCGCAGAACGCGCGCCCGCCGCTGAGCGCGTCGAGGGTGGCGACGGCCTTGGCCACGATCCCCGGCGCCCGGAACGTGGCCGGCGAGACGAGCGTGCCGAGCCGCAGCCGGGTGTCGAGGCCGGCGAGCAGGCCGAGGGCGACGTACGGCTCGGGGATCGGCTCCCAGGCGCGGTCGACCTGCGGGATCTGGACGAGGTGGTCCATCAGCGCGATCCCGTCGAGGCCGATCGCGTCGGCGGCCCGGGCCACGTCGGTGAGCCAACGGGTGGGGTCGCCCACGCCGTCACCCCACGGGAACCGCGACACCTGGAGGACCACGCGGGGCCCGGCGTGGGCCGGTCCCGGCTCGGCGGCGCCGGGTGCGACGGCCGGGGTCGCGGCCGGTGCGGTCCCGCCGCCCTGCTCCACCACGACGACCGCGTCCCACCGCTCCTCGTCGGCGCCGTCGGCGTCCCAGCGGTCCGGGGCGTGGCGTTCGACGAGCTCACGGGCGCGCCGCAGCTGCTCGGTCAGGACCCGGGCCGGGACGGGTCGGTCGCGGGCGCTGTTCCGGGCGCGGGCCAGCGGGGGAGCGGTGTCGAGGATCACGAGCACGGCGGGCAGGTCGACCGCCCGGGCGTACGCGAGGTGGTGCGCTCGGCGGCGCGGGTCGAGGCCGAGCGTGTCGACGACGGTGGTCAGCCCGCGGCCCAGGCGCGCGACGACGATCTGGTCGAGCAGGGCGAAGGCGTCCTCGGAGGCGTCCAGGTCGTACGGGCCGCTGCCCACGGCCGCGCGCAGCGCGTCGGACGACACGATCTCGCTGGCCAGGTAGCGCTGCGCGGCCCAGGTCGACTTGCCGGACCCGGCTGCGCCGGCCAGGACGACGAGGGCGGGCCCCGGCCAGACCGGTGCCGCTTCCTCCACGCCCTCGAGTCTGGCAGCATCCGGCGTACCGGCCCTGAGCGAGCGGAGCGTGACGTGGTCGACGACGACCGAGACAGCCGTGCCGCGCTACGGCTCCGCGGGGTGGTCCTCGGTACGCCCGACCCCATGGCGCTCGGCGCGTTCTACGCGAGCCTGCTCGGCTGGGCGTACCGGTCCGAGCACCCCGAGTGGGTGGTGCTGCTGGACCCGGTCGGGGGAGCGGGGCTGAGCTTTCAGCGCGAGGACCCGTACGTGGCCCCGGTCTGGCCAGCTGGTCCGGGCGACCAGGCGATGCAGGTCCATCTCGATGTCGAGGTCGACGACGTGGCCGAGGCGGTGGCGTGGGCGCAGCGGTGCGGGGCACGGCTGGCCGACCACCAGCCGCAGGCGGACGTGCGGGTCTGCCTCGACCCGGACGGCCACCCGTTCTGCCTGTACGTGGAGGAGTCGGGCGGGCCCTGACGTCCGCCCGGCTCAGACCTCAGACCGCAGCCGAGCCAGGGGACCCCGCCGCCCGGGCCAGCACGCGGCCATCGTTCGCCAGTCGATCACGGCCAGCTCGACCCGAGCAGCCGCTGAGCCATCGCTGCGGTGCGCCCGCCGCGCTCCGCCCCCCAGTCCTGACCTTCAGCAGCCCCAGATCGAGTCGGAGCACGGCTTCCCTAAACTGATCGTGAGAGCCGACCGAAGGGAACATCACCGGGGTTGACGCTGTGTCATGCTCGTGCCCACGCCGACTCAGACGAGTCTGCGCAGCTAGCGATCCCGCGGGGGCGGACGCAACGCCCCTAAGGAGATCTCCGCATGTCAAGCACCCTCGGCTACCTCTACACCGTCGTTCACATCCTGCAGGGACGCCTGGAGCTGCACCGCCTGGAGGGCCGCAGCGACCGCGGCGCCACGGCCGTCGAGTACGGCCTGCTGGTCGGCCTGATCGCTGCGGTGATCATCACCCTCGTCGCCACCCTCGGCACGAAGCTCGCGACGATGTTCACGAAGGTCACCACCGGGCTCGGAGCGTAGTCAAGCGGCACGGCGGGTCGAGCCCCAGCGCAGCCGTCCTCTCGGACTTCTGCGCTGGGTCCACCACAGCCGGACAGCGGCGAGAGGCAGCGGTTCAACCGCGAGATGGCCGCCCGCAGTGCGGTTGATCTCAGGTCGATCTCGGCGTCCGAGGTGCTGAACGCTAGAGGTCCGGATGTCCGACATCCCGGATATCCCCGGAACTGGTCGCTCGGGGATCTCAGCCACGAGGTCGGTGGTGGCCGGGAATGGCTCCGACGCACGACCGTGCTGAGCTCACACCTGATCGTCCGACTTGTAGACCGAACAAAGCTCAGCAGCTTGTCGAACATGCGGTTTCACGAATCCGCGCATCAGCGATCCCGCGGGGGCGGACGCCGACCCCGAAAGAGATCTCACCATGTCAGGTGCACTCGCGTACCTCTACACCGTCGTCCACGTCGTTCACGGACGCCTCGAGCTCCAGCGGGCGGAAGGCCGGAACGACCGCGGCGCCACCGCCGTCGAGTACGGCTTGCTGGTCGGCCTGATCGCTGCCGTGATCATCACCATCGTCGCCACCCTCGGCACGAGGATCGCGGCGCTGTTCACGATCGTCTCCGACCAGCTGTGACCCGGGACCGAGCGGCACAGTGAGTCGGACCCCGGCGCAGCAGTCCGCCGTCATCGCTCCGCGGGGCTCGCGCAGGGCCTGTTCGGCCAAGAGGCTGCGGTCCGACCGTGGCGCCGCCGCGGTGGAGTTCGCGCTGGTGGTACCGGTGCTGCTGGTCCTGGTTCTCGGCATCGTCGAGTTCGGCCGCGCCTACAACATCCAGACGACCCTGTCCGCGGCCGCTCGTGAGGGTGTGCGCACGATGGCCCTGCAGAACAGCGCGCCCGCAGCGCGGACCTCCGCCAAGTCAGCCGCTGCTCCAGCCGTGACCCTGACGGATGGTCAGATCTCGGTCTCGGCCGCCTGCCCCGTGGCCGGCACGAACACCTCGGCCACCGTCACGGTCACCATCAACTACCCGTTGACCTTCATCACCAACTTCTTCGGGACGGCCCCCAACCTCACCGCCACAGGAGTCATGCGATGCAACGGGTGAGGGACGAGCGGGGAGCAGTGGGTGTTGTCGTCGCGTTGCTGATGGTGCCGCTGCTGGGGTTCGCGGCCATCACCGTCGACGTGTCGGCCATGTACGCGGAACGCCAGCAGCTGCAGACCGGCGCCGACGCCGGCGCTCTGGCCATCGCCCAGGACTGCGGCCGAGGTGCCTGCGGCTCGTCTGGCCAGACCGCTCAGACGCTCGCGACCTCGAACCTCAAGCACGCCTCGTCGACCGCGACCGTGCCGTCGCAGACGGACTCACAGGTCACCGTGCTCAACACAGGGGTCAAGCAGCACTGGTTCGCACCGGTCCTCGGGGTCAGCTCGAGCACGCTGACCGCGTCAGCGACCGTGAGCTGGGGCTCACCGACCGGAGGGACCGCCGTGCTGCCGCTCGCGTTCTCCCTGTGCGAGTGGCGCAAGCAGACCGGCGGCGGCGTGCCGTCGGGTACGGTCGCCGGGACGATCTATCTCACCAAGACGTCCCCGGACGTCATCACCGCGGACTGCACCGGACCCTCGGGCAACCTGGTCCCCGGGGGCTTCGGCTGGGTCACCACGGACGCGGGCACGTGTCAGGCGACCAGCACCATCGGCGCCATCCTTACGTCCGACCCGGGCAACTCGGTGCCGAGCAGCTGCTCGGGCCAGGCCATCTCCGGGTCGGTGGGCAGAACGGTGCTGCTGCCGATCTTCGACGCGTACGCGGGATCTGGGAGCAATGCGACCTACCAGGTCTACGGCTACGCCGCCTTCCGGCTGACCGGATACCGCTTCGGCGGTCAGAACGACACGAATCCATCACCCTGCAAGGGGAACGAGCGGTGCATCAGCGGCTACTTCACGCGGTTCGTCGACATCTCCGAAGCGTTCACCTACGGCACGGGCGGGCCGCAGCTCGGTGCTGCGATCGTTCGCCTCACCAAGTAAGAGGGGTCTCGACACATGAAGCGTCGGATCATCGCCGCCGTGCTCGCACTCCTGCTGGCCGGCACCGGTGCGGTACTGCTGACGGGTTACGTCAATGGCGCCGACCGGCGCGCCATGGCCGGGATGGAGACGGTGAACGTGCTCGTCGTCACCGCCCCGGTGCCCCGCGGAACCGCGGCCGACGCGCTCACGAAGCTGGTGGCCATGCAGCTGCTCCCCGCCAAGGCGGTCGCTGCCGGCACCTTGTCCAGTCTGGCGAGCATCGCCGGCCAGGTGGCCACCGCTGACCTGCAGCCTGGTGAGCAGCTCTTCGCCAGCCGGTTCGCCGATCCCGCCTCGCTGGAGGAGCCGGACCAGATCAAGATCCCCAAGGGGATGCAGCAGGTGTCCGTGCCGATGCAGCGGCCGAGGATGCTCGGCGCCATGCTGACCCCGGGGGCCACGGTGGGGATCTTCATCTCGCTGGACAAGGACGATCCGCGACCCCCTCAGACCCACCTGGTGCTTCATCGGGTGCTGGTCACCAAGATCGGGGGGGACCTGCCGCCCGCCCCGGCCGAGGCCGACGGCAAGGCCACCGAGCCGGCCGACATGGTGTCCGTCACCTTCGCGCTGACTGCCCGTGACGCCGAGAAGCTGATCTTCGGAGCCGAGCACGGCCGGCTGTGGCTGTCCCTGGAACCCTCCGATGCGGTCACCTCCGGAACCCGGGTCGTGACACCGGAGAACGTGAACCGATGAGTCTCATCGTCTTGGCCACCGCGTCGGCCGATCTCGACAGCCGCATCCAACGGGCCACTGGGGGCCACTACGTGCCCCTGCCTCTGGGTCCTGTGCCCGCCAGCCCAGCGGCGCTCTTCGCCCAGCTCGACATGGACGTGCTCCCCGACGTCATCGTGCTCGACTCGGGTCGGGATGCCACCCTCGCCCTGGAGCTGGCCACACAGTTCGACCAGCAGTGTCCCGGTGTCAGCGTCATCCTGGTCAGTGACCTGGGACCTGAGATCGGCCTGGAGGCGATGCGTGCGGGCGTCCGCGACATCCTGGATCCTGAGGCCGACGTCTCGGTGATCCGGCCCGTGCTCGAGCGAGCCGTCGACGCTGCTCAAGCCAGGGCGGTCGAGCCTGAGAAGGTGGACGGAACGGCTGTCTCCAGCTCCGGGGCGGGCCGGGTGATCAGCGTCGTCTCACCCAAGGGCGGTGTCGGCAAGACCACTGTGGCCACGAACCTGGCCGTGGGGCTGGCGCGTACCGGTCGCCACTCCACGGTCCTGGTGGACCTGGATGTCCAGTTCGGTGACGTGGCCACGGCGCTGAACCTCACTCCCGACTACTACCTCCCAGACACGGTCCACGGGCCCGCCAGTCGCGACACGATGGTGCTGAAGACGTTCCTCACGCTGCACGAGACCGGCCTGTACGTGATCTGCGGACCGAAGTCACCCGCCGAGGGCGACTCGATCACCGCCCAACAGGTCGGCCATCTCCTCCAGATGCTCGCGTCGGAGTTCCAGTACGTCGTCGTGGACACGGCGCCCGGCCTGTCCGAGCACGTCCTGGCCGCCATGGACGCGTCGAGCGACCTGGTGCTCGTGACCAGCATGGACGTGCCAGGCCTTCGCGGGATGCGGAAGGAGCTGGACGCGCTCACCGAGCTGGGGATGTTGAAGGACTCCCGCTGTGTCGTGCTGAACTTCACCGACCCACGCGACGGCCTGTCGATCGCTGACGCCCGGGCGACGATCGGCATCGACATCGATGTCCTGCTGCCCCGATCCAGGGCGACCCCACGGTCAGCCAACCAGGGGGTTCCTCTGCTGCAGAGCGGGCTGCGTGACCCGATGACCAAGGGACTGCGGGGGCTCGTCGGCCGGTTCGCCCCGACGACGGAGAAGGGGACCAGGCCAGCGCGGGTGAAGGTCGCCCGGAACCTCAGCCAGACCGTCCCGGACCCGAAGCCGCGGCGTGCAGCGTCTCGCTGGTATCGCATCCGGAACACCGCCGCATGACGACCCTCTCCGAGCGGCTCAAGGCGACCCGTGATGCTGAGGTCGGCCACACCCCGCACTCCTCGACCCCATCGGCTACGGCGACTGCCTCCCGAGACGAGCGCAAGACCCCCGTGGCGTCGGCCTCGGTGGCGGCGGGACGACCACCCGTCGTGCCACCTGACGCGGGCGACGATGCGCTGATCAGGCTCAAGGAGCGCGCGACTGCAGCACTGTTCGAGCGGTTGGGGGGCCGTCTCAACGATCCGTCGTTGAGCGAGAGCCAGCTCCACGCGCTGGTCCGGTCCGATCTCAACGCTGTCGTCGAGGAGGAGAAGGTCCCGCTGACCTCCGAGCAGCGGCAGCGCCTCATCCGTGACGTCGAGGACGACGTGCTCGGCCACGGCCCGCTCGAACGGTTGCTCAACGACCCGAGCATCACCGAGATCATGGTCAACGGTCCCGACACGGTCTATGTCGAGCAGGACGGCAAGCTCGTCCGGAGCACCGCACACTTCACCTCCGAGGAGCATCTGCGGCGCATGATCGAGCGGATCGTCTCCCGGGTCGGGCGTCGCATCGACGAGTCGTCGCCCCTGGTGGACGCCCGGCTCGCCGACGGGTCCCGCGTCAACGCCATCATCCCGCCACTGGCGTTCAACGGCTCCTCGTTGACCATCCGCAAGTTCTCCAAGGACCCGTACAAGGTCGACGACCTGATCACCTTCGGCACCTTGTCGAGGGAGATGGCCGAGCTCCTGCGAGCCTGCGTAGAGGCACGACTGAACATCATCGTCTCCGGCGGCACCGGCACCGGCAAGACGACGCTGCTGAACGTGTTGTCCTCGTTCATCCCCGAGGGTGAGCGGATCGTGACGATCGAGGACGCCGTCGAGCTGCAGCTGCAGCAGGACCACGTCGTGCGGCTCGAGAGCCGCCCTGCCAACATCGAGGGCAAGGGCGAGATCGGGATCCGCGAGCTCGTCCGCAACTCGCTCCGGATGCGGCCTGACCGCATCGTCGTCGGCGAGGTCCGCGGGGGCGAGAGCCTCGACATGCTGCAGGCCATGAACACCGGCCACGACGGCTCGCTGTCGACCGTGCACGCAAACTCACCCCGGGATGCGATCGCCCGGCTGGAGACGCTGGTGCTGATGGCCGGGATGGATCTGCCGCTGCGGGCCATCAGGGAACAGATCGCCTCCGCCGTCGACGTCGTCGTCCAGCTCAGCCGACTTCGGGACGGCACTCGACGGGTCACGTCCGTGACCGAGGTCCAGGGCATGGAAGGACAGACCGTGACCCTGCAGGATGCGTTCGTGTTCGACTTCGCCGCCGGCGTCGACGCCAACGGGCGGTTCCTCGGGAAGCCGATCCCGACCGGGGTACGACCGCACTTCACCGACAAGTTCGTCGAGCTCGGGATCCAGCTCTCTCCGCAGGTCTTCGCCATGCCATCCATCCGGCAGCCCGGTCGATGACCGGCTCGACCTGGTCGTCGCCGGCGACGTACGGGGTCTTGGCCTGCGCGCTGGCGGGACTCATCGCGGTCTATCTCGTACTCGCCCCCGGGCGGGTACGGCTGGCACCGGCGCGGCGCCGGCCCGTGGTGGGGCCGGCCGTGAGCCCGCTGGCACAGGCGGCCGCGAGGGTGACGGCCCTGATCGACACGCTGCTGCGGCGCAGCAACACCGAGCTCCACGTCGCGGTCCTGGAACGGGCCGGAGTGACCATGCGGCTCCAGGACTTCGTCCTGCTCGTCGTGGCCGCGGCGCTGGCCGCCGCAGCGGGGGGACTCGTGCTCGTCGGCCCGCTCCTCGCTCTGCTGCTGGCGGTGGTGGTTCCGCTCCTGGTCAGGGTCGGCCTCGGCGTCATGGCGGGCCGGCGGCGATCGGCGTTCGCCGACCAGCTGGACGACTCGCTCCAGCTGATCGCGAGCAGCCTCCGCGCGGGTCACAGCCTGCTCCAGGCTCTTGCCTCGGTGGCCCGTGAGGCCGAGCAACCCACGTCGGTGGAGTTTGCCCGGGTCCTCAACGAGACCCGCGTGGGCCGGCACCTCAACGACTCGTTGGACGAGACGGCGGCCCGGATGGAGAGTCCGGACTTCACCTGGGTCACGCAGGCGATCGCCATCAACCGGGAGGCCGGCGGCAACCTCGCCGAAGTCCTCGACGGTGTGGCCAACACCATCCGTGAGCGCAACCAGATCCGCCGACAGGTGCAGGCGCTGAGTGCCGAGGGCAAGCTCTCGGCGTACGTCCTGATGGCGCTGCCCTTCGGTATCGCCGCCTTTCTCATGATCTCGAACCGCCCGTACATGGCGAAGTTCGTCCAGGGCCTGGTCGGCTACGGCCTGATCGGCCTCTGCGTCCTGCTCCTGGTCATCGGGGGGCTCTGGCTGCGCAAGGTCGTCAGCTTCAAGTTCTGATCGGACCACTTCTCGTAGGAAAGGACGGACACCGGTGCCCTCGGTCGTGCTGCTCGCCATCGCCGCCATGAGCCTCTCGCTGCCGCTGCTGGCCTGGTCGATCCTCACGCGACCCGACCGGGACCACCGGCAGATAGCCGCAAACCTGAGACGTGGTCTGCTGAGCACCGCCACCCACCCGGTCAGCCGGTCGCCCGATCCCGCGAGCCCCCGCGGCTTCGCGGCTGTCGCTCGACGTCTCACCCCCGCCGGATCCATCCGACGCCTTGACCGGTTGCTCTCCCGGGCGGGTCGCCCCCCGGCTTGGCCCATGGGCCGCTTGCTGGCGGCCAAGATCATCCTGCCGTTGGTCGGCGGAGCCCTCAGCCTGCTCAACGTGGCTGCGAATCCGGGC
>Ga0210040_10001811_pt1 | contig 31433 bp, 33 predicted proteins | sample CryGeyCG12114_NA_FD_185462 | JGI IMG/M metagenome (GOLD analysis project Ga0210040, IMG submission 185462) | Groundwater microbial communities from aquifer - Crystal Geyser CG19_WC_8/21/14_NA (SPAdes) (version 2) | ecosystem: Environmental > Aquatic > Deep subsurface > Groundwater | place: USA...
TGGATCTGCTCGCCGATTTCTCCGACTCTTACGTCGATGCCTGCTGCCTTGACACCAGTGTTTGTTGCGTCTTTGACGGCGGCGAGGAGGTTGTCGTACTGACTATCCCAGCTCATCGTGAATGCACTGGGATTGTTAGCATTGATTAGGTAGGCCAGTGCGGTGTGCTTACCTATCCACAATTCTCTGGTTGACATGGACACCAAAATCGACCTTCAGCACATCTTTCTCGCCCAGCACCCACGGTTTCGAGGTAGTGTTCGGGGTGTAGTGGGCAGCGCAGTGATTTATGCTTAGACCTGTAGGAAAGCCCACACCGGCAATGAGGTTGTCCCCCTCTTCGAGACCTTGGTGACCAGTGAGAGCCCTGGTGCAGTTCTCGATGCCCTCTGCAATCTCAGTCAGTGTCATACCAGGCTTGATGTTCTTCTGCGCCCATGCCCGAGTCTGCCTGTGGATTTCTGCGCCCTCTCTGTATTCGGCGAGGAAGTCGTTCCTCATTCTGTCAAGATGCCTTTTCTCCTCTGAAGTCGTCCTGTACTGCTGACCGTCCTGATACTCGACCTCCTGGCCAACAGGGTATGCATTGTTTGGGAAAAGCTGGGACACTGGCACTCGAGGAGGGTCTGATTGGACCTTTGCACCTCCAGCCTTCTTTTTCTTGGGCTTCTTCTTCTTTTTCTTCTTCTTCTTGTCGCCAGTTCCTGCTGTGTTTGCAGCACCGGCGTCGGCCGCGTCGTCCTCATCGCCCTCATCGGAATCCAGATCTGATGCGTCCGCCGTAGTGCCGTTTGTGCCGTTCTGTTTTGTGGTCAACTTGTCTGTTGCGCCGTCCAGTTTCAGCCCTGAGAGCTGATCGGCTGTTTTGGCTGCCATGATTGATGTAGCCTCCTATGTAGGAGACTGCTAGTTTGGAGGAGTTGTTCCTGAGGGTTGAGTCGACGGTGTGATGTGGGGCTTCCGGACCGAATAATTGAACAATAAATCAGGTTGTCAGGCATCTATAAGCGGTTATCTCCAGCTGTGATTGATGCCCGGATCTCGAGGCCGCAAGATCAGTGATGAGGTCACTCCAAGCTCGCATGGTCGAAAAGTGTTCAATGATAGCAATATCTAGCGTCCTGGTCTTTTGATGTCGTGTTTCCTATCTTTAGCTTTCAGGAGCGCGTCAAGCATGAGGCATGATCAATCGCCCTCTCATTCGTGCCTGTCGCTCGTTGGCACCCCTACAGCCATGTCCACTGCCTGCATATAGTATACAACTTGCCAGGAGAGCACTTCCGCCTCGCTCATCTGGTCTGATCTCACCATGCCGCACCTTCACCACAACCCGATCTCTGAGCAAAGAGAGGTCGCACTATGATGTTCTCGGTGTGGCGCCCGAGGCAACTAGGGCCGACATCAAGAAGCGCTTCTACGTGCTCTCCAGAGAGACTCACCCGGATATCAACCGTAATGACCCCAAGGCAGGCGAACGATTCTCCGAGGTGTCAGAAGCATACTCCATCCTCGGCAACGAAGACAAGCGCAAGAAGTACGACCGCGATGTTATGCCCCGCCACAGACCTACACACGGCCGTAGCCACCACAGGAATCGATCAGGCACCTACGCTGGCTCGCGACCAGCGACAGGTCTGAGCCGCAGACGAGGAACGTTCCGCGGTCCGCCGCCGAGCTACTACCAGAATGCCGCTTCAAATCAAGAGGAACATGCCAGACGAGAGCAGGAGGCGTATAATGCTGGTGCCCAGGCTGGGTATAGTGCTGGTGCTCAGGCTGGGCAGTTTGATGCAAGCCAATTTGCTGATGCTGGAAGGTGGGATCCCACTTTTAACCCGACGCCCGTCTACAGGACGCAGAGTGCTGAAGACCAGAGGAGGCAGCGAAGGAGACAGGCTGAAATGGCTGCTGCCCAGCAGCATGCCGAGGAGCAGTCCAATTTTTGGGCTCGCTTCATTATGGTCAGTTCGGTCGTGGCCTTTGGTGTCGGCGTCGGAACCATGGTCAATAGGATGAGTTCAAGTCCAAGAGGTGGGCTATTGAGGGCTGATGGCACTAAAAGAGGTGAACGAAGAGCAGCGTCGTGAATAGATGTCCTAATCATGTGGTCAGTGAACAGATCGGTTGGTGAAGGAACTAGCGGTACAATGGTAGGAGGAACGTGGGAAGGAGCCGGCCTGAATAGTCGTGAGGCTTTAAGAGGCAACCACGACCATCGGTATGGATTGGACGGGTGTTGAGTCATTGCAGGTCATTGCAATACCACGGAAGGCATGGGATTAATCATTTTGCGTAGTAGGTGTAGATTTTGCTCGAAATTGCGCGATCCGCAGTACCAGAGAAGGTGCGGTTTCAAAGAAGTGTTTAGACATTGGGTGGAGACATAGAACACTCCAACTAGCTCGAAAAGTCCGCAGACAAGTTCTCTTGCAGCGCTCAATGCTCAAGCATGCTCACAAAACACGTGTCTATCAGATTTCTGTACAATTTCCCGCTTCTCCCAGAGCCCCATCTCTTCTGCAGACAATAACCGCTGCGGTGTGGTGCTTAACCTTCGAAGGTGAAGGAGGCACCAACCTTGTGCGCAGACTCCTTGAAGTTCTGGGTGTCTACTGACGCACCAACACCTAGAGTGACGCCAGTGCTGAGCCTGACGTTGTAGGCGAGAGCAGCAATACCCTTGTCGTTGATCTTGGCCTATCGCGAACCATTAGCATTTTCTCGGCACACTATAGAGTATTCCATACCTTTGCGAAAGAGCTTGGGTCAAGCTTGTACTTGGTCGCAACCTCCATAGTGACATTTGAGCCAACGTTGGAGTCCCAAGTACCCTTGGCGCCAGCCTCAACCTCGGAGTTGACCTTGTGGTAGTAGGCAGCAGAGAAGATGCTCAAGTTGTTCGTGGCGGTGATGGAAGCAGCGTATGTAGGTTGGGAGTAGCCGGCAGCCAAAGCGTATCTTGTGATGGCAGCCTTGCCAACATCGTAGCCACCCTCAGCACCAACAACCCAGCCTTCGTGGCCGACTGTGGCATCAAAGGTCGCGATGGGACCCTTGAACAGGTCGGTAAACAGACGGGTGTTGACCGAGGGCTGCTTGTAGTAGAGGTTGAGCTTGCCGCCGTAGGACTGCTTGGCTGGCAAGTAGTTGGTCAGGATCTCGGCTTTGAGGCCCTTGGTGAGGTTGTCTTCGAGCTCGATCTTAGTGTCAAGGGAGTTGGCAGTGGTCCATGTCTGGGTCAGCGTGAGGCCTGTGGCTGTGTCAGTGTGTTTCCGCATATGGGTAGATGGGCACGATCATACCTGAGGCCTTATCGGCGTATTTGCCCTCGAGCTAGGTAGTGGTATTAGAACGTAATCTCCAGAAGTGTTGACCTAGGACGAGGATGCCTACCGATCCGGTGATTGGGCCTTCGTGTGCGCTTCGGCCTTTGGCGGTGAAGTTAACGCCATTCGGTGCTTTGCTCTTGACCTCGAGCGCAGCAGCTGCGGTGTGGTAGAAGTCCTTGTTCAACAGCTGTAGCTCAAGTTAGTGGAGGGTAATAGCTCGGGAGCAAGGATGCGCTGACATCGTTGACAGGTTTCGAGATATCCGAGAAGGGGACTGGGACGGCCATTTTGACGAAAGGGGCGTGAAGTTACGAATAATAAGTAGACGGCTCGTAGCTGTGATGATTGTTGTCAAGTTGAAGTATTGGGAAGGTACTGGGTCGCAGTGCAGTCGCAGCTGCAGGAGAAGCCGATCCCAGAGGCTCGCGATTTTTCGGAGAAGCTAGGCAAACAGCCCAAACACTGCGCAACGGTCACTGTGCCCAATTGGAAATTGCTTCTTCACCTCATGCTCATGCTCACTGTTCACTCCTGTTTTTGGCTGTCAGCTCGTACTTTGCAGCAGCCCAGCTATCATATGAGTGCAGACTTGGCGAAAGAGGTATGAAAGATTATACTCAGGTTGGGGCGGCCTGATCGATGTTCACTTCAAGTTCTAATAAACAGTGATTGCTTCGAACTAGCCAATTCATGATGGTTGGCGGCTATTTTCTGCCTTCTATTCATCTCAGCGACAGCCGTCTGTTGTCTCGACTTTTATGCAAAATACTGCATTTCCAGCTCTTCCATATACACGAAGCTCCTTCAGATGATGCACATGTACACAGCAAAACCAACGCCTCGTAAAGCGCTATCAGTCAACTCATAGCCCTCATGCCGAAAATGCCCGCCTGCGCCCTCGAACGAAATGCCTTTATCCACTACGCTGCGTTCTCGTACTTTGCAGCATGCATCGCGATCGCCCGCCCCGAGGGATCAGTCTGCTTGGACCAGGTCGGTGTCCACCTCATAACTGTGCTGGCACAATACTGTGGGAAGTGCTGGTCAAACATAGTTCTATACCAATATGCCTCCTTGCTGTCCGGCACGTCGCTACCCCACTCAGCTTTCGGGTTCTTCATCATCTCGTCGGTGACGTGCAGCTCGGCGTTGTCCTTGAGTGCGTCGATCCACCCGTACCCGACTCCGTCGCTGAACTGCTCCTTCTGTCGCCAGAGGATATGGTCTGGAAGATAGGGCTTCACATCCGGCTCATCAGAGGTGTCAAATGCTTTTCGCAGAATATACTTCTCGATGCGGTCCTTGGTGATCATCTTCTCCTGCGGATCAATGTTCATGCACACCTCGAGGAACTGCTTATCCAGGAACGGCACTCTTGCTTCCAATCCCCAAGCAGATGTTGACTTGTTGGCTCGCAAGCAATCTGCCAAATGTAGGTTCTTTACTCGCTTGACCGTCTCCTTGTGGAACTCTGCCTTGTTGGGAGCAGCGTGGAAGTATAGGTATCCTCCGAATATCTCATCACTCCCTTCTCCTGATAGCACCATCTTTACACCCATTGCCTTGATCTTTCGGCTGAGGAGGTACATCGGAGTGGACGCTCGAATCGTAGTTACGTCGAAGGTTTCGAGGTGGTAGATCACGTCGCTGAGGGCGTCGATGCCTTCTTGGAGAGTGAATGTCATATCATGGTGTTTTGTACCAAGGAACTTAGCAACTTCAACCGCAGCTTTGGAATCTGGTGCGCCCGGAAGACCTATCGAGAAAGAGTGTAGTTGTGGAAGAAAGGTGACTGTGCTCACGGGGCCCTCCTCGTCATCGATGCCAACCAGGCTGTCTCCCCTCTCTTTGTGGCCATTGGTTTGCCCGTTGGTTTGTGCGCTGGCTGCCGCTTGCTGTCTCAAAGTTTCGCGCTGCGCGATCGAAGCTGTCAAGCTGGAGTCGAGACCCCCAGAGAGCAGAACACCATAGGGAACTTCAGCCATAAGTCGCTTGAGTGTCGACCTCTCAAGAGTCTTTCTGATGAGCCTGTAGTCTATAGGAGTTTCCGGCACTCTGTCTCCGTCCCACCACGTCGGCTCAAAATATCTCGTGAGCTTGTCTGTCTTCGAATCATACACATGACCGGGAGGGAAGAAATCGATCTTGTCTGTCACTGGCGCAAGAGCCTTTAGCTCAGAAGCGAAGTACACAGCGCCTGGTGTCTTGCTGTTGCGGCCAATGTAGAAAGAAGTAATGCCAATTGGATCCCGAGCTGCTATCGTTCGGTCCTGATCTTTGTCGTGGAGCACGAAAGAGAACATGCCGTCAAGATGTTTTGGCGCATCAATGCCATACTGCTGATACAAGGGGATAATGACTTCACAGTCTGAGTTTGTTTTGAAGTTGTATGGTTTCTTGAGCGACTTCCGTATGATTCTGTGGTTATAGATCTCGCCGTTGACTGCAAGAGCAACCGTGCTGCCATCATTGACCAGGGGCTGAGCACCAGAGTGCACGCCCACTATACTAAGGCGTTCGTGACACAGAATGGTGTTGTTGCCAATCCAGTTGCCGGACCAATCTGGCCCTCGATGCCGGAGGCACTTCACACATTGTAGGGCTTGCTTCTTGAACTCGGTGACGTTTGGGTGGCTATTTAGGAGTCAGCACAGTTACTTGCACTCAGAAATTGTAGCATACCCGTGGCAGGCGAAGATTCCGCACATCTTGGATGTCTGCAGGAATGGTGAGGAGAAGAGCAGAAACAGCAGAGGCAAGTGAAGGACAGAGGATCGAGGTCTACCGAACCAAATGAGTGCGCAACGGTGAGTCAAGAAAGCAAGAGGAAGGACAGCGTCGCACAAACGGCACGACCACAAGATAAGCAAGTCTATCGGTGGGGTGTATGGCTGGAAGACCACATTGATTCCGTCGACTGAGCTGACTCTGAAGGACAAATATTGTGTGGAGCGTCATAGGGTTCGGCGGACATGAAGCTTGACTTTGAGCTCGAGCCGATAATCGGGTGAGCATGGACACACGACAGCTCCATTCTGTACCTGACTTGTGAGGATTTGAGAGGATCTACCCTCACTTCGCCTCTGACTTCAGGTACGTTCAAAGTGTGAGTACGTGGATTGGCTTCAAAATTATCGGTATTCTTAAGTAAACAGCCCCGCAACCGGCATCGCGTTCCCTATCACGCCCACGCCACACGCGTTAAGACGCTCAAAACCCCCACGCCAGACCCGAAAAGGTACCGCAACCCTCAAGTGCGGAAGTCACGGGCCTCACCTCCTTGTCCGTAGTTCACAACACCCACCCCTTCTGCTAGCGGCCATATGCTAATACTTTGCTCATAAATTCATTGCCTTCGTGCTATCGTAATACCCAAGCGAACTGTGTTTGCGCTTTGCGCCCTGCGCCCTGCTAAAGACGTAAACCTCCGATGACCGTAAACAGCGATATCCCGAACTCTACTATGGAGTTGGATTGTCCTTGACAACTGCTTTGATCTTCCTTTCGTATGCCACCCGGTCTTTCTTAAAGAGGTTGTATGCTTCGGCCTGAGCTGGGGATTCTGGGTTGGGATCGTTCAGCAGATCCTGAATACCTATGAGAATCTGCTTGATCGTGATCGCTGGTTTCCAGCCTTCCTCCTCGTTCAAGATCGAGAGACACACGGTGCCTGAAGGATAGACGTTGGGATGGAATAGTGGCGGTGTGAACTTGCCTGCCCTTGTCAACACCCGATCAAGACCTCATTTTGAAACTGCTTACACTTCGGTGGCTTCGTAGGGTACTCATCAGGGAAAGTCATGGTCAACTTGAATAGTCCGCCGGCCCATATCGTGCCTGACCTGCCCGGTATGCCAACCTCCCACATCTTTAGATCTGTAACCCCATTTGCGCCTCGTGCTGGCTTAGCATAGAAACCGAATGGATGGTCTTTGCGCCATTGCTTGCGCTCTTCCTGGAGTCTGTTGATACACAGAGACATGATTGTGGTGTGCGCAGACAGGTGCGAGGTTGAATTATTGTGGGATTTGTAAGGCTCACAGTAGGATAGTGGTATGGCGAGCGGCAAGTTGTGCAAGGTACAGAAGTCGCGACGAGTGAGCTGTTGCACGTGCACTGCAGGCTGGATTGTCACAAAGCGAGAGTGAGGCAAATGGCCAAGAGAAGAAAAGCGCAACTGGGTTCCCGGCAATGCCGAGGCTTGGCGATAACTTGAAGCCGGTTGTCGTGGCTTCCCACTCGCTCCAGCATCGAATCGCCGTCGGTCCTGTTCACCTGTGCCTTGGGCCAAGCTTAATTTCCTCCTGGCGTTCTCTTGTCGTTCTTGGTGAACGCGTGTTGACGTTGCGCCAATTCAATGTGAAGTCAGGTTTAGAGTACGATGTGCGCCATACATATGCTTGTCGCTATCCTCACTATGTTTCTAAAGCGGAAGGTAGGTTTGTAGGTCTTTGTGCTTCGCAAAGCGTGTTCTGCCATTACCATGGCCGATATTCAGTTCCTTACCCAGCAGGAGATCAATGATTTCGTGACCCAACTTGACAAAGACAACGATGGCTGCGTTTCATATACCGAGCTTGAACAAAAGCTAGACCAAGTCTACAAGCAGCTACAGCCTGAAGCCAAAGCCCACAATTTCCATCACTCTTCGCGAAAAAACGAGCAGCGACATGAATTCCTCCGGACCATGCTCGGAACCGAGAAAGACAAGATTCCAGCTGAAGACTTCAAAAAGGTTGTCAAAACATGGCAGATCCCATCCATGGAGCAAGAAAAGCAGACAGAGAAAGACGAACTCGAGTACTTGAACAGCATTACCTGGGCTCGGAAGCTCAGGGCGATGTGGGAGGTCGAGGGTCCCGAGTACTGCTTCATCGCTTTCGTCGTCAGCGCACAGATCGCTCTCGGTGTCTGGCAGTGCGTAAAGTATGCAGAACCACAGTATCAAGCCGCCTTTGGTTGGGGGGTTGCATTCGCAAAGTTTAGCGCCGGGGCCCTCTGGCCAACAATATTTTTCTTGCTTCTCAGCATGTCAAGATGGTTCCAGACATTTATGCGCAAATCTTACTATATCTCAAGATTTGTCAACTCCGACAAGAGCCAGAGCTTCCACATTTACATCTCAATTTGCGCCATTTGCCTGGCAACACTTCATGCCATCGGTCATCTAAGCGGAACGTTCAATTACGGCTCACGTCCGAATCGTCAGGATGCCGTCGCAGCGCTTTTGGGCTCTGACGCGGTGCCTCGACCATATGTGGCCTACGTCCGATCGCTACCTGGCTGGTCTGGTCTTACTGCACTAGGAATACTTTACACCATTGGTCTGCTTAGCATGCCATATATCCGAGCAAAGTCCTATGAGATCTTTCAGCTGGGACACTTGTTGATGTTTCCATTTATCGGCCTGATCATGGCACATGGTACCTTAGGTCTCCTGCAGTTCCCCATGATGGGCATACTTCTGGCTCTTCCGACCCTACTGATCGTTATGGAACGCGTGATACGGGTCAGCTCGACATTCTACAAGATACCAGCGAAGCTCGAAGTGCTTGACGAAGAGACAGCAATGATAACATGCACAATCCCCAGGCGGCGAATCTGGAACTACGAGGCAGGACAATACGTTTTCCTCTGCGTCCCACAGCTGTCATACTTCCAGTGGCATCCCTTCACAATCTCAACCTGCACTGGGCGCGAGATGCAGCTTCACATTAAGACTGATGGCAACTGGACCTCGAAGCTTCGCGACCTAGATCTCAAGCACGTCGCGATCGACGGTCCCTTCGGTGCACCCGCACAACGTTTCTACGACTTCGACCAAACCATGATTGTAGGGGCCGGAATCGGTGTCACGCCTTTCAGCGGCATCCTCAACGACCTGCGAGTCCGCGAAGACAATGAGTGGACACGCCGCCGGGACTCAACGACTTCAAATGAATCCAACGACAACGAAAGTCAAATCACCCGTGTCGCACGTCGCTCCCACCAACCATCAATGACAGAGAAAAGAACTGCCCCAATCACACCGACAGTCTCCGACAACAGCAACACAACCCCGGCACCCACCAGCAACGCCGAGAAACACGCCATCCCCCAAAGGTCCAGCCTAGACCTTACCCTCTACCGCCGTACTGACTTCCACTGGATAGTGCGCGACAAAAACCACCTCCTCTGGTTCTCTGACCTCCTCAACAAACTCAGCGATTCCCAGGATTCCCCCCGGCACTCCCCCAACCTCGACATCCGCATCCACCCACACCTCACCAAGAAATTCAAGAACCCCCCGGTCTCCCTACACATCTACCGCTGTCTCCTCGAGAAACACCGCACCGAAGCACAACCCATCAGTCCCCTCACAGGTCTCATCGTACCAACACACTTTGGCCGTCCCGATTTCCCGAAAATCATGGATCAGCATTACGAGGAGATGTTGGCGCTATTTGAAAGGGATAAACAGAGACGACGGAGGGTGGGGGTGTTCTTTTGCGGTGCGCCGGTTATCGGGGCGCAATTGGCGGATCTGTGTCGGCAGATGACGTTGAGGGGACGGGAGGACGGGAGTGAGATTGAGTATCATTTTCAGCTTGAGGTGTTTGGGTAGTGAGCCATGCTGTGACGGGTAACTGTAGGTAGGTATGTGTTTCGACGGAAGTGAGCGAGGCGTGGATTTCATACCGACAGAGACAGGGCTACAACGGGGTCATCCTCGCAACGCTAGATTTATATTTATGTTCGCATAGACCAATGTAACACTACTGAAACGAAACGAAACAACGTAGAGCATGACTTGAGGAGCAAGTTTTGGGGGTGAGCACAGGCTTTAACTGGACGTGCTCGGAGGGAGGTAAAGTTGAATGGGAGAGGCTGGGGGATACGTGAGATGAATTTATGCTGCTGGGATCAAGGATGAAAGCTGGAATACCGTTATGTTGAGGCTGCTCGCTAATATGAGACAAACGGCTACTTGGTTCCCGCGGCCTCCATCAAATGGCCTATGTGCGACTTGATACCATCTACGTGCCCGGCGGCAAGACATGTAGTAGGACTATGCCTATGCCTATGCATAAGTCGGAGGAGTCTCAAGTCGGCTGAACTTGTCGCGGGTCCTCGTTTTAGATCTGAAGGGTTATGGGCTGCACTTCACCAGAAAGGTAGTAAGACCCACTGATATTCACCAACCGGGTATTGTAAACAACGAACGCTATGCCATCTAGCCGCGATCATTTCTCGTCCCTTTGTGTCCGTTGTCATAAACCAACATCCGGGCATCTGAGCCTAGCCAGTGACCTGGCTGGCACGGCGGACTTGCGGTACCGCGCTGCACAAGCGCCTAAGAGGCGAGGCAGAGGCAGCCTGCAATTGCGCATAGTGCTTACCTTCACAAGGGATAGGTAGGTTGAATAGGCACTAGTCGAGGACTCATAATCTAGTGATTCGTGATCGATGCTCGAATATTTGCTGAGTTTGCTGAGATGGCCGGCGCTCAATTGCGCTCCGATAGTACTGCGTATTGCCATTGATTTGGATAGTCATGTATCATCGGAGTGGTGCGACTTTCTCACGATGCTGGTGGTGGTGCCTGTCTCCGATATGAGACCTTTTCAACAGCAACATTTTCATTGCCGTTGGCATCTGTTCGTAGCTGATAAACGTAGAGAACAAGTACATCGCCTTGTACCTGCGCTGTGTTAGCTCCCATCACAACAGTGACTCGATTCAACTCACATCCATCAAGCAAAAACTGGGCACGGGCTCTTCATCGCCAGCGCCCCAGTTCGTGCTGAAGGCACCAGTAGCACTGCCGGGATTGACGAAGAACTTCCCTTCTAGCTCGTAAGCTTCGAATTTGTGTGTGCCTCCCCACAGCAGGACATCTACATCCATCTGTCGGGCTGCTATGAGTAGTGCATCTGCATCGCCCTGTGGTATTATCGTATGGCCGTGCGTGAAGCCGAGGCGCATATTGCCATGCTGTACCACTTTTGACAAAGCAAGATTTGGCGTATCGACATCGTAATCACCCTTAACAATATGGAGCTCAGGAGCGACTTGTCTAAGGTAGTCGAAGGTTTCTTTATCTTTCAGGTTGCCTAAGCATATTGTCTGTCCGATCTTGCCGGGTGTGAGGAGCTTTCGGAACTGCGCATCGTAAGCGACGAGTAGCAGTAGGGGAAGTCGAGTTGACTGACCTTCGCTGGGATGTCCTATGAGCGGTCAGAGGAAATGATGGCGCGATACGTGGCTGAGACTCACTGGTGCTCGATCTGGGATGAACAGGTCGCCGAGAACGAGTATCAACCTCGAAGCCATCGTCGCCAAAGTGTGTTGCACTGCTAGCACTCTTGTTACAGACCCGGTAGGAAAATGCCTTTGCTAGTGGTGTCGCGTAGTGGTCTTTGGCAGTGCTGGGCAGAACAGTATTACGGTTAGTAGCAGTTGCAGCCCGTCACGTCAGTCATTGGCAACGGCCCACTAAGGCGACTAATTTGGGAAGGATCAACACGAGATGGATCGGAAGATATTATTAAGCTCTGCCGCGAGGCAGATCTGCAAGGTACGACAGCATTTCGATGAAGACCATCAAACTTGTCATCAATGCCATCACCATGGAAGCTGGAGTGGCAGTGTTAAGAGGCAACCTCAGCCCTGTTATGCCAAATTCCCGATTACAGGCCATATTCATTTGACTAATACGACAGTCACAGCCTAGGGGCTTACAGTAACACCCTCTGCCTGACTCTCACCGCATGGTACTAACTGACGATGTCGCATTCTCTACCGGTATTTGTGGCTCAAACGTCATACGTTGTCGCAATGTCTTTCATCTGTTCTGCAAATGCTACCTCGTACGACGACGGGCTTTCAGAACAGAAAGTCCATGTCATTGCACTGGCCTATTTCATCTTCACAGTTCCAGAACGGCTCAAGCTTGCCGCCAACCTGCCATCTGCTATCCATGATGGCACCCTCCCTACGGGTGCACACATCGTGCGCTCGGCCAGAACCTCTGGATCCTGTTGCGAAAGTTCAGCTCCACCAGAAAGAAGGATGGGAGCTTGAAGCGCTTTTCGTAGTCAGTGGATGTAACTAGTAGCACGTCGGAAGCTCATTTGATGGGTCTGTTTCTCTCTCGCGACTTCGCAGGACATCGAAACGCATTATAGGAGTATCCCCATTCCAAAATTCGGTGTCTTTTCCGACGTCTAATACCGGCAGGCCAATCTGCTCCAGCATGAAACTTGCCGCAACTGCACCAAATCGCGACGCTTCAGACAGACTCTTCTTGCGCACAAGGCCAACGGCAAGTCCGCCGAGAAACGCGTTGCCAGCTCCGGTGGTATCCACAATCCTACCCGTGACATCTGAGTCGCCATTGTAGAACGGTGTTTGCCAACATGGCGGTGAACCTCTCTTCATGCTTAGAGAGCCGTGCTCGCCAGCCCGAATGACTACAAGGCCGTTCCCTTCTCTACCGATGCCGGATTGAAGAAATGCTGTCGCTAATGATTCGAGGACTCTTTTGTCGTGGGTTTCAGCTCCAAGACCGAAAAGTCTCAGAAGCTCGATATGATTCGGTGAGAAGACATCGACGGTCCTTGCAGCTTCGAAGCACGCAGCAAGATTCCCTGGTAGGCATGAGAGCGGTGCTGGCTCCCAGATGATGAGAGTCTCGTCCCTGCCTGGTTTGTCGGTCCGCATCGTGATCAAGTGGCGCAATTCCGTCGCATATCTCTGCATATCAGGTGGTGTAGCTAGAAAGTGAAATGCGTGTGCTGTCAAAGCACGCGAGCCATGGAGATCCATTGGAGCAACCTGTAGTACTGGTGTAGTGTATCTGAATGTTTTCGCTATTCGCTGTGAGTTTCGTCCTGGACAGCAAGAATCAACTTACGCCCAAAAGTCCCATCAGAATATACGAGAAGGCCGCGTGTGGACTTGTGCCCTTTGAACTTCTGGATGCAAAGATCTACCTGCCATTTCAGCAAATCTGCCTCTACATCTGAGGGAAAGTCTTCGCCAGCATGTACCCTCCATGCCACGTTCTTTGCGTCTTCGCCGCCACAAAAGATGCGAGCTCCAGCTGTAAAATAGCTGCCCGAGCCGCCTAGAACACCTGTGACGGCGTGTTCATCTCCGAAGTGAATCTCGTCGATCACTGCTAGACCGAAACTGGTCACCATGGGCTGGGATTCGTCTCTGGCAGCATCGAAGTGAACAGCGTCTTTAGAACACCAGGACAAACGGGAAGATCGCCGAAGACCATTACTGTCGTGAGAATGGATCATGGTTGCTGTGTTCGATGGCAGAATCTCTTACCAGAAGTTTTTGCAACATTTCTAAGGTCACCAGAAGTTGTTGCATCGTTTTCATGATGACCACAGAACGACCGCAAACGGGGAGGTTCTGTTTGCGAGCGTCACCCGGTTTTGTAAGAGGCACACGGTGTGACCTCATCTCACAATCGCTGGGATGGAAACATATGAGTCTTCGTGATGTGCTTCGCGCAGAGCTTCACAAAAGAAGGCAGCGAAGAGGCAGAGATCATCGGGAGAATATGTAGGCTGATCGTGTTAGCCCCAAGGAAAACACCATCGAGCGCTTGAGCAGGCTATGCATGATTTGACACATCGTCTTCTGATCCTAAAGCCCCAATCTCTCTAATTGATCGTAGAAGAGCATGCGGAAGCCTTATGTGCTAACTACGAGCTAATGCCCAAAAGGTTTTCGGCGAGTATGAGGTCAGGATCAGTTATTCGAGCAAACAATCGGCAAATCTGTTGCGGTAATCGTCCTTGACTGTGGTGGTGACGAAGTGGTCAATTCACGATTGTTGCCACGAGCGAATGAGTCAGGCTGCTTTGGCCATTGCGAAAGGAGGTAAAGTGGTGTGTCTTCATGCTGACACAGTGAAGGACGTTGTACATCAAGGACTGAGGCGTGGGTGAGTAGGTGATGTTGCAGACACAGAAGTGGCGACGATCAGGTGAGGAGAAAGGTGGATGCGATGCACAATTTGTGATGAAGACAAATGCCAAGACTGTAGTCTAGAGCTTAGACTGCTCTTCATCTTCAGCTCTTGGCTCAGCTCTCTTCCGCAATAGATACCCATGCAGAGGGTATTACTATTTTAGTAGCGCGTAGAAAGGAGACTCGAACCGAGACATTGAGCTCTTTCCGATCTTCGTGCTTCGACTCCATCGTTCAAAGCAGTAACCAATTTAGCTCCTGCCAACCTCGAACTTCGACGACGTCGGAAGAAGGCTGCTGGTGGACCAAAGTTCATGCAAGAACCATCGAGGGTTGTATGCGTGCGGATTCAGAGTCTGCGTCCGTTTAACAAGTATTGCGCTAAGCAGCGACCTGGTGCTGCATACTACCACTTCCTGGAAGACATGTAAACTCACATCTCCCACGCTGTCTGATGTAGGTCCGACTCGTCGTACTCCCTTCGGTAGCTATCGGCTGTTTGGTACGATCACATATCAAATATAGGCAGAAGACACACTTCCCAATGCGCAATTCTAGCAGATCAAGTACTGGCTGTGCGCAATGCCGCAAGCGCAAGATCAAGGTACTTTATACCGTTCACAGTTCAGATGTCCGGCGCTGAATCTCTTAGTGTGACGAAGGTCGCCCCGGTTGTCGCAAGTGTGCCCAGATACGCAAGGATTGTCCTGGCTATCCGCATTCAATAGAACTTCATCTTCGACCTGAGGTGGTCTCACAGAGAACACAGTCCGCACCAGAAATACAACGGCATACGTCAGTCGTCTCTTCAGATGGCTCCTTCCTCGTGCGTTCATGCTCTGCCGGGCCCGCCAGCGCCTCGCCAGCGCCTCTAGTCCCCCACACGTCCCAACTGGTCCATCCGGACGTCTTTCACCCTCGAGCACCGCGAGAAACCGGAATTCTTGGAGTCAAAGATGAATCCCAAGAGCACAAAAGCAACCTGCTCGAGGTGCCAGTGCATCGCTCCAGGTCCATTACCCCACCACCGAAGTACGACATACAACACCAGGCTACATGCTTCTTTCTGAACTTGTTCTCTTTCCAAGCTAGCAAGAAGTACGGCATACCTATCTTTGACTTTCTGCCTGATATGCTTCACGAGTCCCAGGGGCATACTGCAATCTATGCAGCGTCCACAGCTGTCTCCAGAATGACCTTGGCAGACCGGTACAGCGGCCAGGATGTGCGCCTGCAAACACATCGCGAATACGCTAGGGCGATTAAAAGTGTCGCTGTTACTATGTCAGACGAAGGCGAAGCGATCAAAGACGAAGCAGTGACCGCTGTATGGCTGCTGGGACTCTACGAGGTATGTCTAGCTGCCCTCTCTGCCTTGCAGTTACTCACCATCAGCAGGCCGTCAATTCAGTTCTAGCTCACGGGCGCCGCAACAGTGGATCCCGAGATGTGAATGGAGAGTGGAAAGCCCATATTGCTCATATGCGTGGTGCCATGCAGTTACTGCGTATCCGGGGTCTCAAGCAATTCGACAATCCTAGGAGCGAGAAGATCTTTCGGATATTCAAAGCAGCAATACAAATGCGCCTTTTCACGTTGAATTCAGTCACTTCTTCCGACTTCGATTACCTCGAGATCGACATCTACAAGGATGAGAACGAGTTTGTACCTTCTGAGACTGGCAAAAATGCCTCGGCCTTCTTTCTGAAAACTGCCAGGCACCTGGAGATAACAAAGCATGCACTGCAGAAATTCAGCTTACAGCCAGAATCGAAAGCCCTTGCCGCGGAGCTTGATCAATTGCTATACGAAGGTATGTGCTTGGACGCAGGCATGCTCAGGTGGAGCGAGCAAGAACCTGGATGGAGTATGATGCCAGTTCAAGGCAATGTAATTGGCACGATGTGGGCACTATATCCCTTCCATGCACGGCACTACTTCTACAGCTTTTGGGTGTTCCTGTACTGGCTGAGGTTCCTTGTTGCTCGGATCAAGCTTTACGAAACCTTGATGGCAGTTGTGAAGGTCAAAAAGAGTTCGGCGTACAACAGTGGCGAACACTCGAGCAAGTTTACTCACTACGAGTCGAGGATAGAATCCTTCACGCGCATCATTCAGATGACGGCGAATGACCTGATTGGCTTGACAGCTTATGCGCTTGGGGATGTCTCGAACACAGGGCACTTTTTGTCCGCACCGTCAGGCTGCAACCCAGGCGGTGGGTGGGATGAGGTCAACGTTGTTGCTGTGATGCAGCTTGTTATCCCGTTCAAGGTACTGCAGCGGTCACCATACTGCCTGCCCGAGCAGAGGGGAGCAATTGACCTTGCTATTACACACATTGCGGATGGGTTCAGGAGGCAGCCTGTAATCCCAGAGTTTGTCAGATAAGGGAGATCCAGAGCAGCAACGTGATAAGTCGTCCACCAGTCGCTTTCATGGTCCAACATTGAGGAGGTGCACCCTTCCCACAGAACCTCCCTCGTTGGTCTGTGAGACCGCCGCCGATTGCTAGTCACGATGTATACCCTCATGACTTGGTTCCCATCGGCAGAATTGTCTCTGGATTTCAGCGTCGGCAAGCGACTCTGTCTGATCGCCACTAGCGAGATGGACATCGCTCATGGCCTTGCTGTATACTCACGAGCCATCAGCGAGCCCTGAGCTGAAATACTGTGAGCGAGAGTTCGTCTAAGCCCGGCTTGACTAACAAGGCTTTGAGTCAGCTTCGGAACCTCGTTCTCTTGACGAAGGAGATTATGTGATGCGATGTTGCCGACATTGAGCAAGTACAATTCGTGTTGGTCTAGGATCGCTGGCGCTGAAGTGCGTAGCTACTGAAGACCACAGCGCGATTGCGACATCAAGCGCTCGAGTGGCGTCATGATGCCGCCAACTGTGGCGACCGAGAAGCCCTTCCCACTCTTTCGAGATCGACGCGAATGGTACCTGCGATTACGTTCCCTTTGAAGACTTTCGACGATACACCAGGGCCAATATACCTGGCAGCACAAGCACATACGCCCTTCTGCCACCTGGAGAATGCGACTTGTCTTGAGGCTATGACCGCTGGTCATGCTCTGGCTGAAGGCATGCCGGAATTGCACGACGAGATCATGATCTCGGGATATTGCTGTACTTTGACCACAAGAGCCCAGCGCCGTGGGGCAGCACCGAAACTCTGAGTTGTAAGCATGATTGTCCCTGGTCCGCAAGCGGCTCACATGGGTATGAGAACCTTTGCAGCCCTGAGCAAAAGTAGCTGAATTGGAAGAGCAGGAGAGTGTGCGGCGCAACGTTAAGCCGCCGGAAGTGGAATTCCGAAGTCGGCTCCGTTGCGTGGAACCTCGCTCCCTGCAAAGTACATGCACCCATGTCATTCCTTACGCACCCTCTATCTTCTTGCACAACCACGGTAAGAGGCATCATAGGCTCTGATACATCGTCCTGTTTGATGAAACGCCGTGAGAAGCAACACTTCTTGCTGGGATGCAAAGCAATTTCTTCGGGTACTCCTGGCTCCTCGCTGTGAGCGGTGGTGGAGCGTGGGGCCTCACGCTCTCAATCCTCCTCGTGCATTGGCTTGCAAGAGGTCGACCGACCTACCCATCTCAGAGCAACCCATATGCCGCCTTCATATCCGACATAGCAGCATTTGAGCTTAAGCCGGTCTTCATCACTGGGTGCACAATCACAGCATTAACATACCTCGGTACGATATGGTCGGTCAACCACATTCGATACGCGCGAAGCGGTTACGCACTGATGCATGATGCTCGATGGCGCAGGGTGATGTCTTCTGTTTCTGTAATCCTCAGTTTCGAGGCCGCGATATCACTCTTCCTCCTGGCAATTTTTGACACTGTCCAAGCGCACGAGAGGCACCATATTCTATTGCTCTGCACATTCGGCGGTCTTGGGCTAAGTGCAATTTTCACTGGCGCTACTTGGTCTGATCAATTGAAGCTTCATGCGCATCATCCCAAATTGAGAAGATGGTAAGCGATCGTGCCGATAGCAAGACTCGATCTGACCATTGCAGGTGCATTTTCAATACTGCCTTGGTCATTTCCATGACTGCGCTTAGCGTAGCCTTTGTGGCTCTGATGTACTTCGGATGGTGGAGAACAGCGGGCTTCCTGGAATGGACGATCACTTACCTGGGTGTTTTTTGGCTACTTTCATTCATCGGCTATTTGAAGTGAGTTCACTTCAGCAAGTTTGGGCCTGACTATCTGACCCCTAACTTAGGTTGCCCAAGGAGCGGGGAGCTCGAGAGACTGACGAACGTCGGCCGTTGCTACCAACGCAGTCAAGTCCGTGAGATTATGCGGCTCCCCATCTCAGAATCAGATGCCAGACCCACATACTCCCTATTCAAAGTGACACATTGAGCCTGACCATCTTCCCTACTTGGTGACCATGACTCCAGGCTCACTTTGTGTTAGCTGCCTACTCAATTGTGAAATGTTGTCGAGACGTCGAGGTCGAGATCATTCTTGGTTGCTTCCATATGATACTAATAGCCAGGTGTTTGCCCACCTCCAGTAAGACAATCGTTCCATGCCAGTCAATAACACAAGCTCTGAGGCTTCCTCTGCCAGTCGCCATAACGGACAAGGTGACCTCAAGATATGTGCGTGGTTGGCATCAGGTGAGACCACCCCGAAAAGAGAAACACTGCTTGTGGACTCTAAATTTACAAAAAGTTTGGATGTTGTTATTTGTTTTGTCGGAATTGTCGTTCTATGGACTTCAAGGACAGGCAGCTACTCGGGCCGGACCAGCTAATATCCTTTCGGATCCTCTTGCTACCTGTCCTTGCTCTGTAAGAGGCTTTTGGGCCGGAACAGCTAATATCCGAAGATCCGTCGCCGCCTACAGGTTCGAACAGATGACTTTTGTGTTGGTGTTGGAAGGCGACATCCAAACTTTTGTCGATTTGTGTTCTTATTGGAAACCAAATGTGCTGCCTGAAGAATATGACCCTACATCGGGTCGCATATCACTCGCGGCCCGAGCGTGAAATCGAAACAATCGGCGGCCCGAACTTTCACTCCCCAAATTCACAACCCCGTCACAACCTTCCACTGTGCCTCCGATCACAGAGTACCAACAGTGAGCAGATACAAGCAGAGACTCAGTGCACAAGAAACCTTCAGCTACCTAGGCGTCTTCCAGGAGCAGTGCAGGAGGCGTGATCGCATAATTCACAAGACCAACAATGCACTTCAAGGCTTTCGAGTTAAGGGCGACGATCTCAAGCGCAAGAAAAGCCGACTTGGAAGGAGAGGCGTGCTGTGTTCAAAGCTCAGAGAGGCTCGGTCTGAGTTTGAGGTCATCAAATCAGCACGAGGAAGCTGCATCAGCAGCTGGAACGTTACTATGCTCTTACAAGCGAGGCCTCAAAGAACAGCTACAGGATCTCGAAACGTGTCCCACTTCGGTCTAGATGTTGATATGCTATCGGTCATCATGGCTCTATCCAAGGTATGCAAACAGCGGACAATGTTGTAGGTGGCGGACAGATACAGCCATCTCATTCATCCAGAATCATGCCATAACAATCGAAGTCGAACGATGGGCTTGCGGGCTGCCATAGGAAACAGATGGTTGGACGACCGTTGTTCAATTGAGATGCTTGTCATGTGAGCATAATCGCCTACTACTCGCCTGTTGAGCGTTTTGCAGTGCTTGGAGTGAGGTGTACAATACAATCCAGACGCCAATATTGCACCTCGTGTGGGCAGCTGGTGTGGACACCCAATGCAAAAATCTCCACTGGTATCACTTTGGCAACGGACTCAATATCATACCGACCGTACCTGCAAATCTACTGACTTGACGTTCCCGTACTCCACGACGCAACAGTCCCTGTCTACTCTGCCTCGTGTCAGCGTTTCGATAACACCGCAACCTTAGCACTCGCTGTCAGCCGCACTGGAAGACACCATGGCACCCAGCACTCATTGACAAGCCACGTATCCAATCATGATAAAAGAAAAAGTTCATTGTATTCGTGTACGTAGCGAACATTAGACTCTCCTGAAGTGAAGCTAAAGCTGGATCTGGCTTCGACTATATCCCAATGGCTTCTCAGCAACCCTGTCCTTATGACCCCGCAACCATCATCGCATTACTCCTCAACCTCAATGTTGACCTTGCTGTCGCCCTTCGGTACGTGCTGTTCATGCTTTGGAACTCGTAGCCTCAACAGTCCAGCTTCCAACTTCGCGCTCATTTTCTCCATTTCCATTTCGACGGGAAAGTAGAAGTTGCGTCTGAAGGCTCCGATCTTCCGCTCTCCGACGAGGAGGTACGGTTCGTGCAACTCCGCTGGCTTTGAGTCACCACTGTCGTCCGCCGTCGCTTTTCCGGCGCTCTTGCCTGACTTCCATGCTGGACGGGTCACATTGCCGGTGACGACGAGGCTTTTCATGGAGGTCCATTGGCATGTGATTTCGCTGCTGTCCTTGGCTCCGGGGACTTCGATTTCGATCAGATATTCGGTGGTTGCATCGCGGATGTCGACATCGGGATAGTTTGGGTAGAGTTTCTGGTCGGGCTTCTGGTGTTGCATGTAGCGCCAGAAGGTCTGGTGTTGGTGTGTGCGCTCATGGGGATGGTCCACTAGTGGGTAGGGGGCGCCGTAGCCGTAGACTGACATGTCACCCATGATGAGATCGGGGGCGCCGGGGATGGGATATGGTGTGTTGATTTGGCTAGGTGCTGCCGCTGGTAGTTGATGGATGTTTTGCAAGGTGGGCATTAGCTCTGTCGTGCTTTATGTTGTCGTGTTTGAAGGACACCAGTGCTATGTTTGTGGCAGTCTTTGGTCATCTTTATAGGCCACTCCATGTCAAGTCCTGTGGCCATGTTGTGTTGCTAGTCGAGTGATGAGCCTTGCAATGGCATATGGTGTGGTGTGATGTTTTGGATGTCTCGAGAAGGTTCAGGTCATGTCGGAGACATATCACCTGTTCATCTTACGAAAGATGTTCCTGAGGCCGCTGGCCAGAAACTCCCCGAGTATGGACAGCGCTACTGACCATTCGCAGCAACGAGGGACATCGATAGGCTGTAAACAGGAGATGCCCGTCTGAATTCGTACGCGCTGCAGACTCGTGGCGTGACTGCTTTCGCTTCGCATAAGAGCTGTTCCATCGGTTAGCTAAGCGACGGAGCAAACCGCGAAGGAATGAGGCTTTTAGGTCACGTGGGCAGACGGCGGATCACGTGAATGGGTTCTAGGGTGCCAGAGCGGCATACTCTCCGCCACGTGGTTTTGCCTCTATTGTTAGGCGACACCTCCGCTGCTCTTGGCTTTTCAGAAGGCCTTGCCTACATGACGAGGCTGCTCACTAAGAGTAACTCAGACCGCTTTCTGTCAATCGTAAGCTTAGTAGTAGAATAAAGGCATCGGGCTACACAAACCTGCTATGACGATCTCATTCTGCCTCCCAAAAAGATGGACAGCCGCTATATGATTGGCTCCGGAACCAAACTCCCGGAAAGGGGATCTTCTGGAACAGGATTCCGCAGCCTAATAACGATTGCGACTTTAGTGGTTCGATTAACCAATGAGGCGGAAATTTTCAAGCCATCTTATGCCAAGTCTAATTGGCTTGTAGAGGCAACAAGCGTGGTCACAGGAATCACGGTATCCTTCTAGTCACTTCATCGCCAATGATTGGTCCGTTTTGCAGAATCCGAGGGAGTATGGGCGCACTTGCTCAACCTCGTTCGAGGCTGCTCAAACGTGCTTGCAACCGAGCATCTAACAAACGTCAACATTGTCATAGCACTGTGCTTCCTGCGATCTTAGCTCGCTCGTGTTGAATGACGATTATCCTGGTCTCATACATCACAGCGTGTTGAAGAATGTATATCCCCATCAACTGGCACGCAGGTCTAACAATACAAACCTCGATTCGAAGGAAGATCATTTTCTCCCACGTTGCAAACGTTCACTAGCCATGGATCTCCAAGGGCGTCTCTTGATAGTGGCCAATCGTCTCCCCATCACAATCAAGCAACATGAGGACGGGTCGTACGAGTTTAGTATGTCCTCAGGCGGTCTGGTTTCCGGCCTCAATGGTCTGTCTAAGGCGATAAAGTTCAAGTGGTTTGGCTGGCCAGGCTTCGACGTGCATCGTAACGATATGGACGATCTGAGGCATCAGCTAGCGGATCAGTTCGATGCTGTGCCTATCTTTCTCTCAAGAGATCTGTCTGAGCAGCACTATAATGGCTTTTCGAGTGGGTCTTCTCGATCTACCAGGACGTGAGAGAAAACTTATTTAGATAGATACCCTCCTCTGGCCGCTTCTCCATCGGATGCCTGATTATTCACGTTCCCACGTGAGCTGGTCAGACGCTTACCTGGAGGTCAACGAACTGTTTGCGGACACCATTATGCCGTATGTGCAGGATGGAGACGTTATCTGGATACACGACTATCACTTGTTACTACTCCCGGATGCACTCCGTCGACGCCTAGGCAACAAGAAAGATGTCAAGATTGGTTTGTTTTTGCACACGCCATTTCCTAGTGAAGATTTCTTCTCAATCCTTCCGTTTCGAGAAGCCATCTGTAACAGCTTGCTCAGCTGTGACCTTGCCGGTTTCCATGTTGACGAATACGTTCAGGACTTCCTCGACAGCGCCATGAAAGTTCTTCAGTAGGACTGTCCATCTTTTAGCATTGTTTCCGGCTAACATGTATCTAGGGGTGTCGAGAGGTCGCCGAGTGACCTACACTACAAAGGTCGAAAGCTCATTGTCCACAGTTTCCCTATCGGTATCGATCCAGATGACTTCAGGTCAAGGATTGAGTCTGAAGCAACACAGAAAGAGATCGTGGTGTTAGAGAAGGAATTCAAGCACAAGAAGGTTCTAGGTGCGTTCTTCACCTCCCGGATAACTTATGCTATTGTCTTTGATCGCCAACAAGTGAAAGCTGCAATTCTCCGTTGTTGAACCAGGGATTATTACGGCGGTTCTCCGCCTGACTTTGAACAATCAAGCCAGCGGCTGTCCCCGCGTCCGTTCTTACTCGCCTGAAACAACAGCACTGACTAAAAGGAACTTACAGTGGGCGTTGATCGACTCGATTACACAAAAGGCATACCTCTGAAGCTACTCGCTTTCGATAAGTTCTTGACGGACAACCCACAATGGGTAGGGAAAGTTGTTCTGATACAGCTTGCGATACCTACCCGAGCCGACGTGGAGGAGTACAAGAAGCTAAGACAATCGGTGGAATTGTTGGTCGGCAATATCAATGGAAAGCACGGTATGAACCTCCAGACCTAAGGAGACGTCATGCTTACTTCTGATAGGTACTTTCACCTACACGCCTGTACATTATTTGTACAAGACTTTGAAACCAGAAGAATTGTGCGCCTTGTACACTGTCTCAGACGCATGTCTCATTTCTGCGATACGAGATGGACTCAACATGGTTAGCTACGAATATGTCGCATGTCAGAACAAGCGAAAGGGCGTGCTCGTGTTGTCACAGTACACTGGTGCGGCGAAGATGTTACAGTCTTGTGTGGTGATTAACCCCTGGGACACCACCAGGTTCGCAGAGACGATAAGGAAGGTGCTCGTGATGCCCGAGGACGAACGTTCAAGAAGACATGATGAAGCGGCTAAGGTGGTCGACGAGTGGACAAGGTAGAGCCCCTTGAACCCCTAACATTTACCTTGATGTGGATAGTTACTGACTAGGAATTTAGTGTGAAGTGGGGAAAGTCGTTCTTGAAGACTTTGGCCACCATGGAAATTCCGGAGGACATGCTTGGCAGGAAAACCTTCGATGATATCAGTTCAAACGCTGTGGAGCAGAAGGAACTCGAGGCACAGTCAGGTGTACCAGATGGACATTGAATCAGAGTGGATCGAGGGTCCGGGTAGCAGCTATGTTCAATTTGCTACATCAACAATACTGCAATACTGCACTAGTTTCTAACTCTTTCACTCGAGGACAGCTGTGAAGCTTGGGCACTTTAGATGTTGTCTCGTCCTGTGCCACACTGCCCTCAGTGCCGACGTAAGTATCCCGGCAAGCTTTCGATACCAATACTTCCCAAGGTTGCGTCACAGTAAAGGCCATTCCGTCCGCCAGGTGAGTGGCACCATCTGAAGCAGTAAAGTTCATCACCGTCTAATCGCCGGTTCCAGTGCGCCCAGGAAAGGGCTGGGGGATATCCCGAAGGTGTTCGTGCCATTGCATATAGGTCTCGTCGGCGCACTTGTGCTCGTCCCTCCGGAAGATGTCGTGAAAGATTACGGCGAGGTGTTCATTATGATCGGGCGGTGTGCCCCCAGAACATCACAAACGAGGACCCTCTCAAATGGCATACCAGCGCGTCTCGTAGCATGGCATGATGTCCTAAACCCTGTCATTCCTCACGACAAGCTCGCCTACCAGAATACAGTGTTGTTTTACTGTGCATCGTCTCACGTCCTTACTCATGCCCAAATCTTGCCACTTGGCCAAGCCTTCCGAGCTAAGAGAGGATCACCAACATCTCCGCTGCCATTGCTGACGTGCAGAACGGTGTATTGGTGAATGGGGGAAGGACATGTGGTGCTTTTGACCCTGGGCAGCCCTGAAGGATTTCTATGCAGTATATATGTAAGCGACTGTCAGCAGGCCATCACGCTTAACACAGCATCGTCGACCACTCGTGAAGTAGAGCATACTAGAGGAAAAAACAGCACAAATAACGGCGCGAATATTCCTCTTATCCTCAGCAGGCATGACAAACAGTCGAAGTTTGAGAGAACCCTGAAAGGCTTAAGACGTAACCATAAGCAGACCCTAAATTTAGTAGACCACATAACGACGGCAAATCATAAGGTAAGGCTTTAAGGTAGTCTTTTAGTATTAAGAGATACTATCGAATGGGTAACTTACTCTGTTAATAACGAACCTTGTACCTAGGCTGCAACGCGAAGATTATAAAGGGGCCAAAGGCCATAGCTATACTATCCCTCTGTACGATGATATAACTAGTAAGTGTTCTAGTAGAAGTAGGATGCTGGATCACAATCCCTGGATGTTATGTAAGGATCCTAATCTTCAGCCTTCGGGCCGAGCTCCTGGCTTCGTGTGGACAAGTCGATCTCCAACACGTTTACGATCGTCGATCAGCGGATCCGATCTCAACCCAAGTACCGGTAGAATGATGTCAACCACTCCCGGCCTGGCTCTCTCCATGACGCGAGCAGTGTTTGAACAAGTCACCCATTCGAGCTGTACCACCTATCAAGCTTCCTGCATCCTAGTACACAAGCAAGATAGAGTGAATGTAGCTTTCCTACTCCATCATGTATAATCAGTCTAGCCCCAAGTATTCTGTGCCTCACCCATTGCTCTGCTAATCTGTTAACCTATCATGACGACTGTGGTCTGACGCGTTGACTTGCTGGTACCAATCATGCCTTCCTCTGTCGTGTTTCGCAGACTGTCTCTCTGAATCTACTAACTACGACACTCTCAGCCACACCATGGACTTGGAGAGGATCAAGCAGAACTTCAGAATACGGTCTGGACGAAACAAACAGCACAAGAAGAAACCTAAGCCAACTACAGTTTCAGTACCATCGCGCGAACAGCAACAACATCATCCTAACCTACCGAACGGCCACAGCTCCACGCCAGAGACACCCAAGGAAGACACACATGAAGAGCAGGAGGAACTGAACGACCAACCACAGGAGGACCAGCAGGTCAACGGACAAGAGCAAGAGCAGGATAGTTCGAAGGACGCGCATGAGCATCCATTAGATCAGACCTTGGAAGCGACCCACGAAACGCAGAACAGTATTGAAGCCGCTTCCAACAACGTAGAACAAGAGACCGAGCAGCTTGAGAGCAACAGCGAACAGCGAGAGCTGGACCAGCAAACTATGGCTGAGGTCAGTTCGGAAACTGAAGACTTTGACCTCAATCCTCCCAAACCACGATCGAAGCCTCCCTCACTTGAGACCATCTCCGAGCTTCTATTCTCTTCCGGCCACCTTGACTCACTTCTCCACCATCCTCCGCAGCTTGCACGATTCTCAGCTTTCTTACAGAAGTACATCCCTCAATATCATCCGCTACTGGCTCAATACCTCGAAACCCAGAAGGCAATTAAAGCCGTGGCGTATGCAAATGCTGTTGCTGAGGGACTGAAGCCTAAAGACACCGGCGAGGGGACCACAACCGAGACGAGGCGTCAGGCCGCTACCCTAGACTCCGAGTTTGAAGCTATCTCGAATGCCTCGTTCAGGGCATTAGTAGGCGATGCTTTACCTACCTTTGTTTCGTTTTCTTTGGTGAAGATTGTCTCCGAGTGCTTGACCAACGAAATAACCGGAAGGCATACGCCTGTCATGCGTGACCTGGTCGAAGGTTTATCTGAGGTCTTCTGCTTAACTGATCCTAACCAAGAGGACAATCCGATTATCTATGCAAGCGAGGAGTTTTACAGGTTGACCCGATATGGTCCCGAGGACACTTTGAACAGCAATTGCCGTTTCTTGCAGGGGCGAAAGACAAACCCTGATTCTCCAAAACGTCTGAAGGCAGCCATTCAGAAAGGTGAAGAGATTAGTGAGACTCTGCTGAACTACAGAAGAGATGGTAGACCCTTCCTCAATCTGCTCATGGTTGCACCATTGCACGACAGGAACGGAAAGCTAAAGTACCACATCGGAGCTCAGGTCGACGTGACTGGTCTCGTCGAGGGAGGACGTGTGCTTGAAAGCTTCCAGCGCTACCTTCACCGGAGAGACGAGGACCAGAAGAAGGTGGAGCGAGAAAAGGCGCAACAAGGTCTGGATGATGACCAGCGCAGGAAGAAACGCGCTCTTGCGCGCTTGCGAGATCTCAGTGAGACATTCGACCTTGAAGAATCTGGTATTATTCAGGCCAACAGCAGAGCTAACTCTTTGTCGCGCGACGACGACGATACTGGAAGCATTGGTAGTGTAGAAAGACGACAGAGACGTGTCTTTGGAGACTCGGATGCGTCCGACGTCGATGATGAGAACGAAAGTCAACAACCCAATGAGGCAGCAGCTTGGGAGCTTGGGCAAGCTGGTGATGGACGACTGTCAGGCAAACTACCTGGCGTCTATGACTCTTTTATGCTCCTCAGACCGGCCCCATCACTTCGGATTGTGTTCGTATCTCCAAAGTTAAGGAGGATTGGTAACGTCCTACAGACACCCTTTCTGTCGCACGTAGCGGCTCCTGAGGGGACCCTGAGAGGTTTGGCCGAGAGTCTCAAAACTGGCGTGCCTGTATCTGCTAAAATTCATTTCACGTCTGAGCGCGGTAAGAATAGAGATGGAACCCAGTTAACGAACGGCACAAAGCACGAAGACGGCAAGAATGGGAAAGCGATCTGGGTCTCTTGCACTCCTCTCATCGGCGTCGATGACCGGGTTGGCGTATGGATGTGCGTCGTTGTTGAGAAATCTAAAGTCGGTACCACACGGCGAAGAGAATCGGAGATGGAAAAGCAGACAGACCATCCAGTGCAGTCTATCGAGGACGCCAATGTACCCAGCAAACGACACGCTGCAAAGCCGGACGATACTGGGAAGCATTCAGGCGGCGAAGACGCGCCGATCAAGCCAGTTAGAATTAACAGTGATACAGTAATGACGAGGGAGCAAGATAATCAACCAGATGAGGGAAATGTTGAGACGTCGGATGTGAAGGAACATGCTGCTCAACCCGACGAGGTAGAGGCCGTGTCGCCGGACAATGAGAGGTCAGCCAAATCCATCCGCCAGATGCAATCTGTTTATTTTGACGCGCATGCTGGACAGGAACCTGAATCTATGAAGTCGATACCGGAGAACGAAGAGTCAGCCAACGGACAAGAGTCCGAAGTGATGACGACTGTAGCTGAAGACGGGACGTCAATGGAAGGAGAAAACCCCGAATCTATGCAGACTGTATCAGGTGACGAGAGCTCAGCCAAAGGACAGGAAGCTGAACATATGGAGAATGTACCGGAGAATGAGAGGTCAGCCAAATCCATCCGCCAGATGAAATCTGTTTATTTTGACGCGTATGGTGGACAGGAACCCGTACACGAACCTGTATCTGTGACGACTGACTCTGAACGGTATGACGAGCCGACATCGCAGCCTACAGAGTCTTCGGAGGCAGAGGGTGGTGTCGGATCACAGCAATCCACCACGCAGGACTACGAGTATCAGGTTGTAGATTCACCGGGGAAGGGTCTGACAAAGCCTGATGAAGACTCTAGGACGGACAGCGTGCAGCTCCCTGACCACGCCCCTGAAAACGTGCACCAAGACTCCGGCGATGAACGTGTCAAGACACGCGTTTCGCCACCGCGAGAAGAGCAAGATAGCAGGCAGGTAAATGGGGAAGACATCAATGCAATCGCGGACACGAACACCAATGGCAGCTCGCCCGAAGATGCCAGACCACAGGGCTCCCAGTCACCTCCCCCTGCCCAGTCTCACGCGAGACACACCACGCCTCCGATTCCGTCTTCAGCACAGCTGCCAGATGAGCGCGAAAACAGAGGACAAGAGGAAGACGTCGAAACGCCAAGGCAACCTCGATATGCCCGGTCAATACCCTCATCTGATAAAGACGATGGAAGCGAGCACAAGAGCGATATCAAGACTACCCCTACTAGCTTGATGGATCCGTACCTGGACCAGGAAGTCAGTCAGGACGAACATGAGCACGACATGGATGACAGCACAGCTACCATAAGGGCATTGAGCCAAGACCGCAACCAAAGCCCAAGTGAAAATGAGTACCAGGCCAACGATAGCGAAGGTTTCATGGAGACACCACAGAAAGCCCAACCAACACTGCGTCTGCGGCCTTCTCGATCTTCATCGCCAGAAATGGTGAAGCAACCTCCACAGTCTGAAGGTGAAGACGTGGAAGAGCAAAAGCACCAGCATGAGCATGACGTGCAGAATTGGGTGGAAAATGCTCGACCGCCGAGCAGCAAGCACGATCCGAAGGTGGAGATGGACTATCTGGTGGCCGGAAACAATCGATGGCCACTGGGGCTTGGTCACGATGTTAGGAAGTGGGAAGATGATCGGTCTACGGCTTTCGACGATTCTCTTCTGAGTCCTTACTCTGTTGATTGAGCTGTACCGGATGTGTCGTCCAGAATTGTCGAATAAAAGCGTCGCGATCGAAACCAATAAACGAGCTAAGTCAAAAGGTTGCTTGAAGGCACGCATCAGTACACTCCCCGTCAGAAGCGCATAAAAAACGCAAACCGAACAGGGCAGTTGTTACTGGCATGTATACATGCATACGTTCGAATCCGGATCCCGGACCACGTCTACGTCTACGCTAGCAGACTTCGATCTCTCAAGACTGCGCTGCACCAAAGTCCTTTGTTACTTTTACTATCACGCGGACTCGTGGTAGTAGAGGAGATATATCTGCGGACCGAAGAAGCTGGATGTCCTGGTGTATTACTCGCCTGACTTGCTCCCAGTACGTCAATTAACCCGGCTCGTGAGATATTGTCGATTGTTGAGGAGAGTTGGATTGATTGAGGGTGCACGAGTTGCGGCTGTGTGGTGCTCACTGTTCAGTGACAGGGGCAAGTGAAAGAGAGAAATGTTGTGCTTGTGCGGCGGCAATTCGGGGAAGGCGAGAGAGTGGGTAAGTGGCATTCTGCGGTTGCAAGGACTGTGGACTGGGTGGAGGAGATACCGAAGCATATGTCGGGCGAACAATCTGTCACAATTTTTCTTGGGCATACGGATTGGTCCTGCAGCACGATCGCGCTGGATATTTGGAGATAGATGATAGATGAAGATTCGTTGGTAGGGCGCGGTGGACAATGTTGCAAGCTTAGCGCTCGTTTTGGAGTCGGGGAATTTAATGATCGTGAGCCACGGTGCGAGATACGGAGGTAGACTCTTACACAATGATATGTCTTTAGACACATGCAAGCCTCGCTGTAGAAGACGTGAATCACCGAACATATTACGCAATCAGAAGATATTAGACCGCGATATTGTTGACGTGCTCTCTAGATCAACTTGCCTCATCATCCTCCTGCTCCAAAACCCTATACTCCTCCTCCATCTCCAACGGGCTCAACTCCGCCTTCCCCTGCCTTAGCACATACCGCCTCGCCCACCAAGGCAAATACTCCATCACCTGATACCTCACGAATCGCCGCGTAGAGACGGAGAACACCACATCCAGCTCATCCAGCGTCTCCAGCCTCGTTTCGGGCACAAACAGGAACACGAGCACGAATGCGACGACGTTGAGCGCTGCATACAGCGTGAACGCACCCTGCGAGCCCAGGAAGCTCAGGAGCGCGGGGAATGTCAGCGACAATGCCGATGCCCAGAGATTCGTTACTGCGACGGCGGAGCTCATTCCGATCTCGCGGTGGGAGAGGGGGAAGACTTCGGCGCTGTAGGCGGCGGGGACGGGACCCATGCCGGGACTGTATTCTGCGCAGAAGAGGTAGATGGTTGTGGCGAGGAGGGTGAAGTGGGCGGGGCTGTCGCTTGGGATGCTGAAGCTTAGGCCGGCGGCGAGCATTGTGAGCGCCATTACAGGGAGGGTCAGGAGGAGTAAGGAGCGGCGGCCGAGCGTGTCCATTGTCCAGACGGCGGGGAAGGCGCCGAGGAAGTTCACGAGGCCGAAGGCGACGGATGCGAGGAGGGCGCCGTGGTTGCTGAAGTTTGCGTCGGCGAAGATGGTGCTGCTGTAGAAGGAGATTATGTTGATGCCGCAGAGTTGTTGGGAGATCATTACTGTGTAGGCTGCTAGGGTTGCGCGGCGGATGCGGGGGATGGTGAAGAGTTGGGTTAGGGTTTGAAAGTATGGTGTGTTTGGTTTGTGGTCGGTACCGCTGGTATGTCGTTGGAAGTAGGTCTGGTAAAGCTCTTTGGCCGCTTGGAGCTCTGTGTTGCGGAGGCGGGCCAGAGAGAGGAAAGCTAGATCGTAGCGTGAACCGTGTTTGATGTGCCAGGATGGAGATTCTGGGCATGCATACACCAGGAGTAACAGAGGGATCGTCGAGAGGAAAGGGGCTGCAAGTTGAAGGCGCCATGTATTTGGACCGTACTGTAGGATGTTAGGATCTG
>Ga0210040_10001812_pt1 | contig 31430 bp, 22 predicted proteins | sample CryGeyCG12114_NA_FD_185462 | JGI IMG/M metagenome (GOLD analysis project Ga0210040, IMG submission 185462) | Groundwater microbial communities from aquifer - Crystal Geyser CG19_WC_8/21/14_NA (SPAdes) (version 2) | ecosystem: Environmental > Aquatic > Deep subsurface > Groundwater | place: USA...
TATGTGAAAACCAACACAAAAGGATAATATTATTGTTTCATCGCACCTGCTTTTTCGTTCCAAAGTTAATAGACAATTTACATAACTACTTAACCACACATCTCCAAATGAACAATTAAAACTGATTTCCACCCCCAATGGAACTTTGTCGTGGTGAATTATGATTCTGTGATTCAATCTAACACTATATTATAATATGGAAGAGTCTGTGTCATATTCGTGTCGTAGTTAGCTAATTAGTTAGTTAGTAACCTAATCTCAACTTACCTTAGTTATAGTTTACTGAATTTTTACATACTTGTAAGAAATTAGTAGTTAGTTCCCAATAGTTAGCATTAGCTTATGTCACAGACTTGCGGTGAACAATTATTTTTGCATACACAATAAGCAAGGGCACAAAGGATCATGCATAAAACCTATGAAAGGAATAAAATCGTTTTTCACACCCAAAAAAGCAACTCAAAATGGAATGCATGAGATGGCTGCTTCCAAAATGTCTTTCACTAAAGCCCCGTAATAAGTTAGTTAGCTAGCAATAATTAAAGAACTGAAAATTGTCTTTGTTACGCAGCAAATATTCATTATGGAGGGTATAAGGAGACTGCATAAATGCTAACTTGATTTCCGCACTCTATCACAATAATAATTAACAACAAAAAGTGACGCCAACATTTAGTTAGTTAGTTAACTGATTGAGTAGCAAACAAATAACAATGGCTTAGTATGTATTATTGGTTCCTAAGATTAATAAGGTTCGATTCGTCTCACTATTGATTCTCACGAAAACTGATCAATCACTCACAAAATAATACATTCCCGAAATCTATACCCATTTCAGTCCCCATATTGGATTCTCAATTCATCCCCAGTACTTTTTATTCTGCGATGCGCAATTCTCAACACACACATTGTTGCACATTCTTATTTCAAATAAATTCACCCGAAAAAATATTCCTGGCTGAACCTGTGTTGAGAAATAGAAATCCTAGTTAGTTACTTAGTGTGCACAATTACTAACCGACTATGGCAGTGTGTTTTCACTGGGTTGCATTCCTCATCCGACTGACTTGCATTTTAATTTTATGAACATATCGTTAATTAGTTTGCTAGTTACGTGTAATTACGGTTAGTTATAGTTTAGTTACTCGGTAAATGTAGCATAGTCGTTAACATTTGTAAGGGGCCGGAAGATGTAAAAGGCGAAAAATCATGTAGCCGAGCCACAGTTAGTTAGTTAGTTAGTTAAATACCAATTAATGCGGAACTGACCATTGAAACCATGAAATGAAACCAAAGTGTAGGGAAAAACCATTCTCATGATTACTAACTTACTTTAACTAACTAACTAACTACATCTAATTCAAATTGGTAACAACAACTTTTCTTTGGATCGGCTTGGGTGGAAATGAGTGCAAGGAGTGCAATAGGACGCTAGAAGCAATAAGCGGACATGCCAACAATGTAAGCAAGTACCCCTAGTTAGTAAGGTGTAAAGTTAGTATTGAGTCAATAACAGACAAAGTAATTTAGAACAAGATCATCATGGCAAACACGTTACACCTAAGTAATAAATTAATGGCACGAGGATAAGTGTTTCCTTTACCTAGTTAGTTACTTAAATGGCAATCATGTTTACATATTATCTTAACTAAGCTAAGCCAGTTAGTTGAATGCTCATGAGCAGCCTCTATTATTTGGTGCGGCGGAATGGACAGATTCTAAAACTTGAAATCCTCCCGAATCCATTGAGACAAGAAAAATATGCACAGTATATTTCTCTCAAAACTAGAAAAAAAATTCATTGATTTCGGATCAAACGAGGTGATACTATTGTAACTAACTATAGGAAATAGTCTCTGTTGACATTCTAACAACAAGGAGCGGAGATTTCCGTTTCCATGTACAATTTAATAGTACAGAAGCAGTGATAATGTACAATAATAGGATTAGTTAGTTAGATAAGAGCCAACTAACTATAACTATAACTAACTAATTGGAAGTAAGTAACTTCGGGATTGGATTTCTTGAGCGAGCACTGACTAACTATGTAGCAGAGATGGAGGAGACATAGATAGCTAGACTTAACAGTGTTGATTAGCTGTGGCCATAAGTGTGACTGTGATGACTACTAGGATGAGGATTCTCCGACGAAGAGGAAGCCGCTGAGAGGGGGGTTCCGGGGGCCAGGCAGCCATTCAGGGTGACCACCAATTTGCGGGACCCAGCATGGTTCCTATGCTCACATAGCCATACCCCTTGCCAAGTGCCCAAGTTCAGCTTCCCATCGCTGATTGGGATGGACAAGGAAGAGCCCAGCAGGCACGCCTTCACATGTGCCGGCTACACAGTATACACACAAAATAATGATTAGTTTGGTCAACTCATCTGGATCCAGTGAGTGAGTGTGCAAAAAAGTTTTACGTACCATGTCATCGGGACCTTCACATGAATGTTTGTAAGGCAGTCCCTATAGAAGTTGGATAGATTAGATATTAGATTCCATACAAATATACATAATGGTTAGTTAGTATGTTTGGAATGTGTGTTTGAAACCTTACCTCAGGCACTAATTTATTAAGCATCATCTCCATGTCATCTCGCACATCAGGGTCCCAACTTTCATTAAGAGCGAGGCTGGCTGATGTGTGTAATACTGTGAAAATTGACCAAACAGGCATGAATATACAAATTACGAGCGAGTTAATTAAACATCACCAATTTTAACGAGATTGCTAAAAAAACCATACATGTGCCATACATGATAATGCATGTTACAATACGATTTCAAATGCATATACAAATGTAAAACAACCATCTATTATTGAGGGATGAGCAATGTGAATGATTGGGGATGATCAACTTACTCTGTGCGTGAAAGAGGCCAACAGTGAAATTTCTAATTTCCGGGATCTGTCGCAAGATCTCTTCTGTTACTAAATGAGCCCCTCGATGTTGAGGCCTGAGATTAATTTTCCGTTGAAACCAAGCAGACCCTATCTGAATCCCTCTGTTCGATGAGGCCATATCACAGTTGAAGCCACAACTTCCCTGCATTTTCAAAAACATTTTTACGATCCTAAACAAGCTCCTGGTTTCCAAAACTAACCAACTGGGGGGTAAGCAAAATTACCTCAAGCGAGTCTTTCTTTCCACTTCGGCCTGACTGATTGGATTTACTTCTTTTCCTGGTGGCTGCCGTTTTGAAATCTCTTTGGGGGGCTGATGGTAGAAACGGAAGAATAATAGTTGGCACCCCAAGTTAAATGAACTAACTCAAGTCTTGTTTGCGCAGCAATTCGATTGTTGACTCAATAAGTATCCTTTCGAATTAAGAATTTGTTCGAAGGAGCAAGGATAAGAGAGACCTTCGGGACCCTTTAGATTCTGGCGAGTGAGTTAGAGTTAGTAACGTACGTCGTCGTGTCGTGTAAACTTTCGATGTGTCTACGAATTATTAGTTAGTTGAGACAACTCTTTTGGCGTAGTTTCGTTGTTGTGAGTTGTGCGGTTGAGAATAACTGCGGGATCAGTTAGAAACTCAATGAATCCTCGGCTAATTAGTTTGTGGAAGAAGACGAACGAATAATAGAGTTTTCTAGCTGGCGAGTCTTATGGCTTTGTCCTGATTCTACAGCTGGGAGCCCAACCTAAATTGAAACCAGTTTTTATAGTTAGTTAGTTAGTTAGTTGTAACTACCAATCCCATTTGCTTGTGATTACTTATTCTATTCGTATAATTATGCTTTTGCGAAGGAGGTTAACGGGAATTCTGATTACCTGTTCAAAAATATTATAATCTTGAAATAAGAAAGGAAAATGTAATTGAAACTACCACAAGAAACTAACTAACCACATGAGCCTTTTTCGTGCTCATTTTCCATACATACTTATATGCTAAAGCAAATTCTATGCGTTTCATTTTACACTTGCATTGCCCGTCCGCTACAGCATCGCAGCAAGTTTATTCATCAGTTTTCAGTAAAAAAAAAATTAACAATGAACCATAATATATTGCAACTCACCTTCCAGCAGAGAGCACAATTGAGCGAGTTCCTAAATCATATACGAACCTAAAAGTGATGGCCATGTTGAAACTAGTATAACTTTGACCATATACACCCGTAGCACTCAACAATTTGTTCCCATCGTCCTCCTTTAAAGGTCCATCCAAACTTGTGAACACAGACTTTTGACAATATGGAGAACCACAACTCAACACATAATGATGGTTCTTATACTAGCTGAGTCCTGGGAGTCATTTTCTTCCACTTTTCGTCCTCTAACCACTACAAGGATCCGCTGCTGGACAATAATGCCAATTGGTCGTGTACTAATCACATGCATTGTGTGTTTTCACTGCACTGTGAAAATTACTTTTTCCCCTCCTTCTAATCATGGCCACTCTAACTATCTGTGCATTCCTCAATAATTTGTCCATGCTAATCACCATGTTGGCTCATTATATCTACAATCCATGATTATCATGATGGACCTAAAGCGAGCACTTTTCACAATTCACAGCTAATTGAAACGTGCTAGACCAATGAATATTATGATTATACCATGTCCGCATACGCACACTCGAGCATGGTACACCACTTTCATCCTTGTGTGAGTATACGTTTCTAAAAGTCAGTCTAGTTACTCTTCACTTCTATACGCGCACCATTTAATACTATATAGTTGGCAAGTACATTTGCTTTCCATCTCATACTTTCACTGCTCCACTGCCACTATACAAGCACACCGCAGGTCACTCAATAATGCCATCAAAGTATAGAAAAAAACGCAAAGTCGGGAGGAAATTCTTGAGGATTATATTCCTACCGGAAGATTCCTTAATCATTCATTTTCCTATCCCGGTGTGAAAACTTTTCCTACAGATTGTGATTTGCATATAGCTTTGTCGAATTGGTCGGATTTACAGTTTTTTGGCAAAATATTGGTCCAGTGAGTTATAGTTTGTTAGTTAGTTCGAGCCATAATGTGAATGTATGCTGGTTTTGACGGTTTTTTCTTATGCTTTTATTCAAAGTTGGATACAGTGAGTGAATGGGGAAAATGATGGGTTTTCAGAGCTCCATCACTACTACTATGCTACTATGTTGCATGCTGCTCAGGAATTTGGTGCATTGAAATCCCTTTTCCCGTTTGTATAGTCAGTCAGTATGTCAGTCAAGTCAGCAGGCCCATATGTTGGGTCACGACCACTACCATCATTATTTGTGCCATGTGAATCCAACCATCCATTACAAATGATAGGCCTTTCCCTCATTTGGGTCCTTACTCGAACTGGCAGCTTTTATGGCAAAACTCACGAGTTTTTTTATTACGGATTGATGGCTTGTTCCCATGTAGAATTTGGATTTTTAATCCCATAGATTGTTGGATTAATTTTAAGGAGATTTTTATGGAATATTTGTATCCCACATTTATTTACCCAGGTCTATTAAATGTGTGTTAACGCTGCCATGTACTCTAGTGTTATATTTTTTTGGTTCGGTGAAAAATTGGATTGCATGTCGTTTGACGGTATCTTTTCACACTGTAGTAAATCTTTGCCCTGAATTAGTTAGTCGTCAGTGGGAACTCATGGCCACGCAATGACTTTCCCCCCCAAAAAAATTGGGATTTAAGTGTATTTGTCCGATTATGTTTTTACTAGTTAGTTTAGTTAGTGATAAGGTATAGTTGCTTTTTGTACTTGGAGTGGGCGATAAAGTTGCCAAAAAAAAGCAAATTACTCATGTGAAAGCGTTACGCCCCGGCCATAATGTGTTGTGTGCAGTACGTGTACTAAAGTGAAAAAATGGAGGTTAGTTAGTTAGCATAGCTATATTGGCTTTGGTTAGTTCCAAAAGTATCAGCACCTTCAATAAATCATTCATTCAGCTCATGCATTCCCTTTGTTCCCATTTACCTTTTTTTCGCCCACTTTCTTTTTTCACACACTTTCACTATTCGCATCTTTTGACTTTCCCAAACTTTATGTGATCCACGGGAAAAGTGGATTGATTAATCGAGATCTATTTGTTATTTGACATAGAGTTAGATTTTTTGAGCTTCTTATATGGATTTTTTTTAGCAAAAACATGGAATCTATGGGATTATAATATGATTTTTTTGCTGGAATTTCATGTGAGTGCAGGGCAAAGCAAGCAAGGACTTATAGCTTTGCATGCCCAATATGATTTAGTAGTCAAGGACAACCGGAACCCTGGTAGTTGTAAACAAGAAAACATGTGTATGTGGCTAGCGTGTTTGTTTGTTTGGTCACATTTATAATGTTCATAGGAACTGTAAATTAAAAGCTAATCATGAAGGAACAATGGCAAAATAAAGACTACATTGAAGCAGTGGCAATATCGCTTGTGCGAGAATATTTATTCCGCAAAGTAAGTCTATAACTTTTAGAAGCCATACAAGGTCATATTATTGTAATGCCATTTTGGAACTATATAAAGGGTTACGAAAAAAGTCTAAAAGTTCTTAACGGAGAAAGCAGAAAATTGCATGGAATCTCCAATAGACGTGTACATCTTGCCAAAGCATTGGAGATTACAAATCTTATCAAAGAAAACAAAGGAAAGAGCGCTCCTTTGGATTCTATATTTGAAATCCTAGTGCAAACATTTTTTTGCAGTTTTCACAAAAACACTAAATCTACAGCCTTTGTCCATAAAAACAGTCAAACTGACCCAACAGAACTTATTAGTATTCCCAAAAAGACGGATTCTCAAACACAGACTGATGGAAATGGGACTGCTCCAATTTCAGGGACTCTTGACCGTCTTGAAAACTTGGAAAATTTCATGCAAACATCAGGTAACATTTTTCAGTTCATCACAAGATCGTCTTCTAAGAAATATAGTCACTTTGGCGCTTGCATGGAAAATTGTCTTGCTAAACTAAAAGCTTATGCACATAGACCATGATATTATAAGCCTCCATAAAAATCGATCCCACATGCGTCTCTATATAGAAAGTGTGATAGACGCAGTTAGAAAGTTTTAGCTAGTAAGTAGCTAAACTGCATGGACAGCACATGGACACAAAATGCATTTCATTTTATAGCGCTCTACCGTAATTTCTTATCCTATCATCTATTGCTGTAGCTAGTTGAGTACAAAAATTAATGTTTTTTGTCAATAGTTATATCCTGACCGTATAATATGTATAGAATCCAATCAATTTGAGCTGTGGCTAAAAGCATGGATTTCCCTTTTCCTTATTGTGATAAGATAGGAGCCAGGAAATTATTGGAAATGCGGTCTAGAGTGTATACTATACTTTCACCTTCACATTATCCAGACCATAAGGTTTTCACAGAGCACAAAGTTCAGTGTTCCGTATTTCCCTATTTCTTGCTAAACTTTTTGTACCGCTCATTATTTATTCAATACTATGGATTTCAGGAGCTTCAAACTTTCGAACTGTGATTCCAGTCAAATTGCCCATTTGCATTCCTATATATTAGATTGCTTATGCAAGGGCCGTGGTGTATTGTAAGTTTATTATGTAGTCTGCATATTTGGTCGTACCTAACTAACTAGCAAACCTACCATATCTGCTATTTGACTCGTTAAATTCTCATATCACACAAATGCGCAAAACTTTTTGGCACTACTCAATAATTACACAATGAATCCTATATTCCAACGAAAACACAATAAGTTATCCGGTGGAAGTAATAGTAGTGCATCGAATACTAAAGGTACAGATTTTTATCGTCCTTATAGAAAGCTAAAATATCTATATTTGTATTAATTTTCATGCCTTTTCAGGACTTCGATTCAACAAATCAAATTCCTCGTCAGGGTCGAAAAGTCCTGGGAACGATGAAGATGACCTTGGACATGGATCAGATGAGGACGAAATATGCTCATCACAAATGCAATCGCATAGCAGTTCTCGACAAAAAAATTATAATTTTGTACAATCCGAAGGGGGATCATCCCCTGCAAGAGGTAGTCGGGGCAAGAAAGGGGATTCCAGTGGGTCAATGAGTTTGGCGGAAAGTGTTTTCCTTTCCAAGCAGAACATGCTGGCTCAAATGTCCCTCAGTCCTCAGGAGTTGAATGCCGCGGGTCGGAATCAACAGTGGAGTGAGACTCTTTGTGACATCGAGGATGAGGATATTTATGGGGACCGGGAGAAGAGTAGGAGAAAGTCTTCGAGTAGTAACTGTGGTATGAAGAATCCTGTGATCACTGTCCGAAATCCTAGTTTGGGATGCGAACAGTCCAAATTGGATCTGGCGACGGTCAGGAAGTTGAAATCCTGTATTTTGGGGCCTCATGGTCATTGGTCCGATGGATGGCATCAGTCGTTCTATTTCAATTCCAACATTTCATATGGACTGGTTCAAGAAAAGGTGGGTTTTTAAATCGCAAAAGCAAATCGTCGCAGCTTTCTTGTTAATTTTATAAACGTGTTTTTTGCCTAAAAGATCCGTTGAATTCAAATACTTTCGAATTCATTTTAGGGAGGACCATGTGGTCTACTATCAGTAGTCCAAGCCCTGATCATCCGAAACCTAATATTCGGTTCCGATTTCTGCGATTCCACACAACTACCGAGACTATCGGCGCACAACTTTAGCCCTAAAAAGGCATCAGTGGATCCCCGCTGTGTTCAAGAAGCACTAGATGGCGCTCTCACCGAAATCTTGTGGCGTTGCGCCTCCACAGGCAACAACAAGATCATCATTTGTCAGAATCAAAACAATTTCACAGCGGGTGCTCCTCTTCTAAGTTTTTCCCAACAAACTCATCTCAAAGACTACATTCGGGCCAGTAAGTTGGACTGCATCTCTTTCATCTATTCGGCAGTTTTGTCCCGGGGACTGGACAATATTTTGACCGATATCGATTTCGAAGGTTCGTCTCTTATTGGACAATATGGATACTGCTCTCAAGAGCTTATGAATCTACTTTTGATTGGGATCGCTCATTCCAATGCATTTGACAATCAAATCCACTTGGATGGGAAAATATTAAAAGGAGTTCCCATTCAGAGTGACATTGGCTTTTTGTCCCTGTATGAGCATTATGGATCATATCAGGTTCGTACTTCGTATAGTTTGATAATGGGCCAAATGTGTTAATATGTAATTAGTTTGTAATGATTGGGTTGAATATAAAATACAGGTCGGGGAGAATTTGAAATCCCCGAAATACCCCATTTGGATCATTGGGAGTGAAAGCCATTTCACGGTATTGTTTTCGCCGGATGTCAACTTTTTTACAGCTTGCGATCCCAAATTTGACTTGTTTTACTATGATGGACTTGCACGACAGGATGAAATCATTCAATTAACTATTAGTAAGCAAAAGTAAAGTTTGCTATAGTTGGAAGCTACTCAATTGATTTTCAGTAACTTTGAAATCCAGTTAACGTAACAATAAAGATCAGATCAAATTGTTTAGCAAATAATCGAATTGCAGGCTGTAATGAGAGGGACTCAGAATTGAACCAAGATGATCAGGGTAGGAACTCTAATTTACTCACGGTTCCGAAGACTGGACTATTTGAATCTACTGTTGCCAACAATTGTACTGACGAGGATTTAATACCACCACTGGAGAAATGCATTCGAACGAAGTGGGCAGATGCCGTGGTTAATTGGAATGGGGCCGAACCCATTTTGTGAAGTTCAACTCCAGTGGATTTCGTTAAGAATTAGCCTAACTATATTGGTTTGCTCATTTGCATTAAGATGATGGGGTTCATTACACAAGTTATATATCTAGACAGTTTTTATTATTGTAATAAAAGGAAATTTCTTTCAGTTGAAGATTCTGAACAAAATTACTCCATGGTTGGGCCAGTAAGTGTATTTACTTTACTTTACGTGCGATAGATACCTAGGTTGATTGCATTGATTTAGTACATCAGTCAAAACAAAACAAGATTAATTGAATCCACTCCAGTTTGTATTGATCAGGCTCAGGCACCAATCAATATGCCAATCCATTTCAAGGTTACAAGGATTCATAAGACAATGTTAATGTAATCTTTGAAAACATAACTTCAAATTCCAATGAGTTCAAAATTAATAAGGTTCGTTCAGTTTTAGATGCAAAAAATCCACCAATACTATTCTCCCATTTTGATTGCAATCATAGATTTATCATTTATTCACTATTTTAAAATTGTCACTGTGCGTGCAGACTAATAATGAATGATCAATGACTGACTATACCGTAAATACTTTAATATAGCTTTCCAAAATAAAACTTCATCCTTATTTTCGTTCCACTGTGACATGACAAGAAAAGGTTATAGCCCCGCAGTGCCATAATATCGAAATTACAGTGAAAATAACCAAGTTTTAAAAATGACAAGGCTTCACTAGAGCTCATTTCTTAAAAAAATCAATACAAACACTGACGGACTACAAAATTCCAAAAAGTTAAACGCATTCATTAACAACAACTCTACAAAATATTTCATTCAACTCTTGCCAAATCAAAAAAATGTTCCGGAAACAAAAATTGGGCCAGAAATACGTTAATTCACAGACATTTCTCCTCAAATTCAACTCATGGGTGTTCATAACATCGCAACTTTTCGGTTATTTTCCCCTTTCCATCCTACGGGACCCCTCATTCGAAACCCAATCTTTAGAATCAACCCCCACATTCCATTCTCTTCCATTCATTCTCTGTTGGACAAATATCTTGGGCATCATAGCTTGGCTAGGAGGATTCACGGTCATAATGTTGGAACCCCATGATGAAATCACTCATGAATCGGAGACCGATGAATTCGGATATATTCTTTGGTCCATCGTAGGAACCACAGCCATTCTGTCTGTCCGAATTTTCAGACTCACCAACAGGAATAAATTTCTCACCTTTTGGGCCTGTGTAATCCATTTGAATCGAAAACTAAAAGCCACATTCCCTGAAATATGGGCTACTGTTTTGCTACCCTCAATGATGGATATTAGCAACTTTTTTTTCAATCAGATATTCCCCTATTTAGTAGCAGTCACTGGTATTGTGGTCATGAATCTGGTGCGTATTTTTTTCTTCCCGGATCAAGTGTATTATGCACCAGTACATACGGAGCTCATTATTTCCATTTGGGACTTTTTTATATTCTTTCATATAATCCATACATTTGTTCCTCTATATTTCGTCAAGTTGCTCACGGCATACTTTTCGGCTTTGCATAGATTGCTAGGAATCAAAGGGGTGCAAAATAATTCTTTATCGTTACCACAGGATAAAATTTTTGTTGAAACCATTCACTTGGATCCGAAAGAGTTGACAATGATTCTCAGTTTTTTGGCAATGTTGGAAGAGTTGGTAACTCAATTCAATGTATTGTATTCTGTAGATATTTTGAGCATTGTTGGCTTATCAGGCATGCAGGTTTTGGCTGGATTTTATATCCTGTTCACACGAAAGTTGCTCTACTATGTAGTTGTGAACTACATGGGTTTTATTTTATTGTATTCGATCGTGATTTGGAATTTTTGCATCTTTGGCGCTGCGTTGACCAACTCTGCTCTAGAGTGTTTGAAACAAATTGAAAATGTTTCCTCTGATAACTTTAGTGATGCAGAGCAGTTCAAGGTATGGATTCTAAGTTTGTTTTGTTGCCAGTTATGGAAATATTGAAGTTTATGCAATTAAATGCGTTTTTTTTTGCAGTTGAAGCTCATGTCTGCGCGATTTTTTTGCGCGACCTCCTAGAGTGGAAAATAAATTTTTTGCCCTCAACACGGCATTGTTCAATTCGGTGAAAATTAGCTGTCTTTACATGCAACATTTCTTATCTGAACAATTTGTGATTTTTTCTGTTTTTTTTAAAGACTTTGGGATTGGTGATTACTTATTTGGTTCTTTTGATCCAATTCAAAACGTCAGAAAGAAGTGGGACAGGACATTGTAACGTCACAGTTACTAAATGAATTATTATCAAAATAATCGTAATCATATTGTTTTTATAATGCGAAATGCAATGCCAAAATAATCTTATTTCAAATAATGCAATGGTTGTGTTTTTCAACTTCAATATTATAAGTAAGATATTTGATTGTTAATCTAGTTTCAATTTTATTATTTTCTCAAATCACATAGATAATATCGAGTTAATTAGGAAAAATCAACTAATTAGCTGCTAACCAGTTGATTAGAAAAATCACATTGTGGCTTATAGACATGTCCTTGCACTATATAGCGTCAGCGTGTACGTGAAGTGTACAATTTGATCGATATCTTATTCTGGATCATGGATCAACACCAAAATAATAGGAGTTCATGACATGTAGCAAACAAATATAATGCCGAATAGCAGATAAAATAGTGTGACAACGATTTTGGGTATATAATATGTTTCAGGATTAATGGATATCATTTAAATACATCACACATTACACTTCAAATTTTCGGAAATACGTAAAAAACATAAACTATTGACGGAATTCAAAACCACATATATATGTACTTGTAAACTTTTTTTGTTGGGAATCGAAATTTATTATCTGAATTATGAATGTTTCGTTTTCACGTTTGATCTTCATTTCTTGCAAATGTTAGAGTAGAAGTAAGTAGTACATAATGGCAAGTCCATATTATTTGCAATGCTTCATGTACTATATGTTTATTTTCAAGAGCGCAATCAAAATTCTACAAATTTTGTGCTAGTAAAATTAACTGTTTTGGCTACAAACTAAATAAATGACCTTAAATATCGATATGAAGTCTATTAGTCTCTAGTCTGTTCATACTTACTGTACAAGATTCAGTTTTCCTTCAAAAATAATATTTTTGCCTCCGTGAAGTAGTGAAGTAGTTCAACTGCTTCAACTCAAAGCTAGGCTTTGTATTATTATTCAACTTAATATAAATTTCCACGAGATTTGTGTCGTAAATTTAGGATAAATGTTGTACATTTGAAACAATGTAGACAAGTAATATGGCTTTCAAAAGTTAAAGGCTTATACAATGTTTTTTTTGACGATATACCTTTTGTTAGTGATAAATTAACTTTTACGCCGTCGCTGCAAAATTTTGCACCGACACACACCTTTACTTTTCACCTCTTCTTCTTCTTTTTCTCTTCTTATATGACAAATATACAGGTTGGTCCAAAAACCACGAATAAGCGTTCACCACCATAAACGTTGTTTTCTATGCGGCGCTTTTTCCCATCATATGAGAATTGTGTACCCAAGAATATTTGATGCCAAGTGCAACAAGTACGTCATCATTTACAGGACCACATGAATTCTGTCAGCCAAAAATAAAAAAGAAAACTGTTTTCATAGGCAACTAACTTGATTATGCATAGTATGCATACTGTGTGCAACTAACTAACTACTGAATTGTTGTCAACTGTTTGTTTTGGTAAAAAAGCTCAACCTTTTCAAATGAATTCGTTCGCATTATTATGCAGTCATTTTATCATTACCCATCAGAAACGAAGGTACAGAAAAAACTGCATGAAGGCACTGAAAATCACCCTACATGCTTTACTAAAAGCTGTACGCTATTAGTTATATATATTTAGTATAAGTAAATTCCCCATCAAAAGTATACTTCATCATAATAAGATGCACTTGCACGAACGAGCCAACTGGAGCATATTAAATATCTAATGTATGACTTTTGTAGTACCTTTTTTCTCACAAGCCTATAGTTAGAGTGTGTAACTAATATCCTCATTTTCCAGTTCGGCCCTTGGTCCCAAAAAAGATGATTGCAGTTAGTTTGTTACGTATTTGAAGCCATCCATCAACTTCAATGTTTCACATATCCATAAATATCAAGTAACAAAAACGTCTTTCATTTGGTATAGTTAGTTACCAGTACCAATATTTTTTCACACATTTTGCAAGCATAAAACCCAGTAGCTAGTAACAGTAAGCGGTTATTAAACTTTAGCTAGTATTTGTGTATTCCCTGTCGTCATTGTATTATTTATACCGTGGTGGCCAAAGTCAGTAAACTAGAAAAAATGTGATGTTCAGGTTCACTTCATCTCATTTGCACACATTAGTTAGTTATAGTAGTTAGAAAAGCCTCCAAATGTGTGATGATGTATTTTTCATCTGGATTTAGACATGTCACATTTGTCAGAAGCTGAGTGAAATGTAAAAATATAGCATTTCATACAGAAGCTCTCATGTGTTGTTGGCAACACAAATATATTAGTGCATGTGGTGTGGTGTTGGGAAAAACACAAGTACAAAATTGGCTTTGAATTTGACATGTTGCCCAACTGAGAATAAGTTCGGGGAACTAGTTGGTTAGTTAGAAAAGAAGACGCAGATTCTTCTCTAATACAGTATTAATAAAACATGCAATGGAATGCATGCATAAGGTTTAAATGTTTTCAAAAGCTTAATAATTTAATGAAATCGCTGAAAAGTCAAGTTCATTTTGTTAACCACGACTTTATAAAATATTGATTACAGATGCATTCTATATGTTGCAGGCTAGACGAAGAAAGTTTTCCCAGCTGCAGGCTCTAAACATCCCGTCACAAATAGAGAACTGCATGTAGACAGCAGCAGCCCTTTTATGTGTGATCATGAAATGAATAAGATTTGTTATGTTGTAGTCACTTACGCATAGTTTACAACACGTAGGGACTTTATGGACCGTAAACTCAATTTTTTTCTCCTTTTCAATCTATATATCCATAATATATTGCTTGCATAGATATTTTTTTAGTTTAACTAGCTAACTAAACAGTTGACTATCTGCATATTTGGAAACAGTGGGCTGTACATGAGTTTTTTTTTGCAATGCAATGAATTCGGATTGTAAAATGCTCCGAAAAGTGTTTAAATCTTAGAATACGGACAAAAGCGTTTTTTATTTCTCTTTTTTTCTGCTCACTCAACAAGAGGGCTTTTGTGGCCAAACTGCAGACTCGGTCCATAATAAGATGCTGTACCCTAATCACTGACTTGAGCATGAACACATGTTCGGGTTTGGAGTTCCAAAAAAGAGATCATTTCGTATGCCACTCATTCACAAGTGCATCTTAACTATAACCAACTAGTCAGTTCCTTTTATTCGTTCCACTCAAGTCCATATAGTTAGTTACATTTCAGAGCTGCACTTACTTAGTTAGCAAAACTAACTTGTTTGGCGTCCATACGCAGTTAGCTACACATTTTCGTTCATACGTTTCATTATTTGGATGGTGTAGCAATACAAATTCCCCCGATTTCAAGAAAATATAATATCCCCCATTTTAAAATGGTGTATCCGAAAAACATTTTTTTTGTTGTGTTCTTTGTCTATTTGTTGGGAAATCAGTTGCACCCAGTATGTGCATTGCCCCAAAGAGGTGCTGCGGACTATTCCGTCACGTAAGTATGCATGGGAGTGCTAGAATTTTATACATGCATGTGATGTATATAGTGCATTGTTTCATGACTACAAATTTTTCAGCCATTTAGACATTCGAGATGCTATACTGTCCCTAGTGAGCGTTTTGAGGGATCAAATGGACAAACTCGAACGTCATGAAATACGTGAACGTCAATTAGGTACGACGGGAAACGTATATGATTTTGTATTTTTGTTTTTGCAAACCGAGGTGCCATTTTTAGTTGCATAAATAAATTTTAGGGGAACAGCTGACCCGTTCTCTGGCAATTTTGGAGAAACGGGGACGCGGTGAAGAGAAAAATATTGAAAGCATTGCTTCTTACATTGCTCGTATTGAGGAGAAGATGAAATTCTTGCAAGCCACTGTCGAAAAGGTAGATAAGTTTAACCCTCATTAACTATAGCGCTCTAAAGTTCAAATATGGCGGCCGTGTGATACAGCCGCCATATTAGTTAGTTTCTAACTAGTGTTCTAACGGGAATAAAAATATTTTTCAGCTTTCTGAGGACCGAAGACTGGAAAATGTGAAAACCAATGACGAAATCAATAACGTGAAAGAACTTATTACGTCTGGCTCCGGTATTCAAGTCCTATCGGCCAAATTGGACACCAAAGTAGTCGGACTTGAACAAAAGGTGAGTTAATATTTAGTTCCTAAAAATCAAAATTCGCAGATTCTCAGCAACAACACATACAATTTTTCCCCATAGCTGGACGAATTGCAAATCGGAAATGACCAAAATGCGGAAAAATTCAACGGCCTCATGGAACTCTGGAAAGAAACCTCCAACCGGCCATCCCAAACCGGCGGGGGCGCGGAATTGTCCGACAACCTTATAGAAGAACTACACGACATCAAGGAAAGCATAATGCGTACTCAAGACATGATGACCAACAAAGATGACCAAGGGGCCGGAACTGCATGGCAACAGGAAGTACTAGAGTCCCTCAACTCCCAGAGGAAGCAACTCGCCATCCTGGAGGAAGATATTGGACGCAGTGTGACCATTCTGGGTGATATGACCCAGTCGGCCACCAGCCTGAAGACCATAATCTCTGCATTGGGTGAAGACACGAAAAAGGGATTCCAACTGCTGGACGAACAAGTTGAAATCTTGCGCTATTCTCCGGATGAAGAAGGCAATGTAAAGACGAATCCTGATGGTATGATCGGGGATGAAAGACTTGGCCGTGTCCAAGACTTACTAAAGACGGGACAGAAAGGAATCGAAAAACGGGTTCGAGAAGCCGAGAACCTCGTTCAAACTATGTTTGTCAAGATGGAGTCCAATTACGAGAAACTCGGGGAAGAACTCAAAGGGCTGGCCAATGTGGAGAGCGTTTTGCTGGACACGGGGGATAGTGTGATGGACGTGAAACGGCGACTGGAATATGGAGTGCAGCAAATAATGGGCGAATTCAAACATCAGCTCGAAACGCAAACTTCCAGTTTGAATACGAGCATTCAGAATCGGTTTGACGGATTGGCAAACTCGTTGCTAGCCAATCAGAGCGTCGCGTTGACAAATTTGACGTCCCGAATGGAGGAAGATTTGAGTCAAGTTTGGCGCCAAATCGGCATTTTGTATCACCAGATGAGTCGATCATCAGCCTTGTTGGACAATATACACAATATGACGTCGGGCTATGTGAACAATAGTTTGAAGCAGCAAAATTCAATGGATGGCAAAGTGGGCCAGATTACGAATCAGCAGCAACAATTGGATGACAATTTGAACTACTTGTTAGGACGGATGAGCTTGGTGGTTCAAGAGTTTAACATGATAAAAGGAGGATTGGGCACGGCTTTGGGAAGTATGAAGGAATCTTTTAAGGAGCTTGAGGCCGAGATGGAACGGAAACCCAATTTAGATAGCAAATCCGGTAGTGAAGAGGATGAAGGGTGAAAAAGGTGAAAAAACTGTGGATTTTACACAGATTCAGTTTGATGTAGTTATCGTGGATTAGCATTTGTATTGTGAATGGCATTTGACTTTTGACTTGGCATATTATTTGCTACTGCAGTATAGAAAATGCATCTAATTCGTTGTCACTCTAGTGCCTTCCCTGTTAGAATATATTGATAAAGTTTTAAAAGGCAGTGAATTGGATTAAATGACTGATTTTGAATGTGTGAAGTGAATATAGGATTCGTAAGTAAGTTCGCATACACATAGGTGTGACTGTATGAGTATGAATATGAAATGATGAAAAGGCTTTCCCAAGGATCTGATAGCTTTCATTATAAGTAGTTAACTAGCGTCTAGTTATTTTCATATATTGTATTCTCTTTATTATCATACAAATACTACTTACTTGCTTATAACACTGTTTCGGCGATGAAATGAACATAAATTGGACTAACATTTTTTGGAATATTCACAGAATAGAAATAAGTATATTTGCTCCTTGTACTCATCTATTGTTTGGTATAATGTCATGCACAGTAAAAAATAACATCATGAGATTGCATCCGTTCAAATATCATCAACATAACAAAAATGTTAATCTTAAGTCAGCATACACACATGTAAATAAATATCTTGTTTACTCCGACACACTACTTTTGGTCCATTTTCTAACCATCGTCCTCATTAATATGATAAATAATTCTTTGCAAAACAAGGAATGTAAAACATCAATGGAAAATCTAACCTACTTGCTTACACAACATTCGTTTTTCATCGTTGTCTGCTGAGTGAGTATGTTAAGCACATTATAAATTAATTTTCCTCAGTTAAAAACAGTTTGCTGTCTAAATTACATAACCACAAGAGAAGTCACAGTACATGTACGATCCTACATGGCAATGGAAGGCATTACTGAAGGCAACAAGTTGACGAAGAATTCCTTTCACTCTGTGATCATGGGATAAACTCGTGAAATAATGATGCTCCAAATCATGGTACATTATTGTACTGGCTGCACACTGAGACTACAGAAAACAACTATTACAAGTTTATCAACGGTTAAAAAAGGATATGCAGAATTTTTCACTTACTTGACCGTACGCTATGAAAAAGACAGCGGGCGAATAATACTTTTGCAAAGATGGCAGTCCTTGGACAAGATGCAGACTGGGATGGGATTTGAAAGCATCGAAAGCAATTTGTAGTCCTGCTAAATGCATTGTGGTGTCCAATGAAGTTTGTTCGATGTAAGGCTCATCATCTAGTCTTATGTTAGTAAAAAAGGACGAAAGACATGTTCTCCGCACTTCAATCTATAACGGCAGATAAAATTGTTACAAACGTAAACTGAGTGGGTTTTAAATATTTCTAAAATGTTTTTTTTTTACCAAATCACGACTTTCTTGAGTTTTTGGATCTCTTTCAGACATGATCACTCCATTTGACCAATACAATCCTTGTTCAGGACCGAAAGCCCTGCCAATGGCTTCTCCAATAACTACTCCCGGTGACCCGTACAAAGAGGCTCTGCAAGAAGAAATGATGAAGAATTTTATGAATCACATCAATCCATTATATCCTATACAAGAAGAACTCACAAATGAGTGTCATCCAAAGTGAGAGTATCTTTGTGCAGGAAATGTTCCGGAATGAGAATCTTATTGGCAGAGGGTAAAAAAATTGGCATCTCCGGCCTTTGGCTAAAAACACGTAAAGAACTTGTCTTTTTTCCAACAATGACTAAATCCTTTTGTTCCATATCCCAGTTGAATCTTGCTGCTTCTAGCACGTTGACGAAAAAATCACTTTTTTGAACATTCAGGGAGCGGTATAGCTCTTCTACCGTGCTTCTATTTTGTACAGGGGTGCCGGCCTCTAATGTCATTAGTCGCAACTAAATAAAAACAAACGAACAAAGTAATGAGAAATTGGATTTGCGATGGATTATACTTACTTATAGTGAAGTTGTTACTTACCTTATCCACCATCAGGTTTCGCATGGATTCATCAAATTTGGTGGCATCATTAATGCGCGCAGTTAGTGAATCCTTCATCCTTTCGAACATTCCATTAACCTTTTCACAAAAACTCCCGTTCATGTATCTGTTGAGCACCTACCACTAAATTGGTTTCAAATATTTTTATACAGTGGTGACAAACTTACTCGCTCAATTTTTTTCTCTCGAGCAGCACAATTCTGCGAGAGTAAAAAGTCCACACCATGTGGGAAGAATTTCATTGTCTCGTCAATGCAGAATTCCCATCTTGGTGTAGCCATATGATTACCTTCAAATAGAAGGAATAACTGAATTACAATTCTCAATATTTTTTTTTAACTTTCACTGCAATTTATTCATGATTAAATTCTAACTTGTAGTATCTCTTCTGAACAGTTCTATCAGTTCAGTAAACTGGGAAGACATGTATGGCAAATATTTGTACGTGAGGACCCACATTAAGTAATTATTTCTCTCTCTGAAAGTATACAACACAATCGTTAGCCAAATACCATAGTTATTGTAAGAGTAAATGACTGCAACATAATGTTCTTTACCCATGATCTGTTGTGGAAATGATGGCCGAAATCTCATTTAAGTACTCGGATGAGGGGACTAAAACTTCCGTGTTGTCTTCAATATTGGCAAGTGGAAAAACTTCACGGAGTAAATCTTTCCAGAATATCTGTAATGTTACAACGCCGTACAATTTATAAGCACAATTCTTGTTTAATACTACTAATAGATATTGTTGTTATCTAACACATAGAATGAACGGATTAATTAGAAGAATATGATTGCAATAAACGTCAAACCAATGACAATTGACTATTGACGATTGACAAGATAGCGTCCTTTTTGAACGCATGCGCAGTCAGTTGGCCAAAATTCTACAGTGCAGCAGTAGCGCACGGTACGGTGAATTGAATTTCAGTGGCAAAATTAAAACACAGCGATTCAATTAAACAGTAATTGTGACTCAACTATTGTGAAGAAGCCAATTAAAATTTAAAATGTTAAAGTTTCTATAAACTTACAGTGTTTGACATGGAGTTGAGAGCAGCCACAGTGATTCTATGGAATGACTTGAGTGGATCAATCATGGCGTTGATTTCTGGTGTGACTTCTGCAATCCTTTTTTCAAACATAAAGATTTTGGTGGCAAATTGGGCGGCTTGAGTGCTCGTACTGCCCATTAAAATTGCAACGTCTTTTGCTAACCCTTGGAATGCTACTGCAGTCTGGAAAGTACAATCAATAAAATCAACGGACTGCAAAAAATCATATTTTAAGGATCGAAAACGAAAAAAGATAAACTGTATAGTAAGTATAGATGAACTATCATAGCTAAAAATGGGGATTTTGAATTGATTATACAACACAAGCATAGCTGATGCTCCAAATTCATATTTTATTAGCAATGTGAGTCTACGAAGCTTGTTCTTTGTTCACAAAGTTTATGCATTCTCTGCATTACAAAGTTAACGATTTTAGTTAGCATTTGTAACTGCTTCATTTCACACACAGCTGTAAATCAATCTGCAATTAGTTGGTTAGTTAGTTAGCTCGCTATGGAATAAAAATGCGTACACTTTTACGTTGGGAGGAATAATAGTTTTGTAGAGAATCAATAAATTTTGTTTTGCATCTTCGAGCACATTCCGTTTCTCCCAGCACCAACTAAATATTTATACACAGAGGTTAACAGATTGATAAAACTAAAAGTAGTAACTAACTATGGAACAATAAAAGCAAAGCACAGATGCCGTTTCCATTCCATTATTTACGGACCATCAATCACTGCTCCACATATACAACATTTGCCATATTACAACTTTATTTACGACCTTTTCTCACAATCATGGAAAGAATGCGGACTCTGCATAACCTATAAATTTTAGTAATCAGTTTCTTCCCGTTTTCCCCCTATGCACAGCATAATTACTAATGCATTTCCTCTTGCATGGACTCAATATGTGTATTTTTACGAGCTCTGTCCCATATGGAACTATGAACTTGCTGTAAATCGGTAAATTAAAGCTTTGAATGCAAAAAATTAGGATTCCATGCTTACCGCATCTTGATCCCGAAAGTAAAAATCTCGATTGGGAAGGCTCAAGCCAGCTGGTTGCACCTAAAATCAAACCCAGGCAAAAGGTCGTAAATAATATATTTTAATAGAATCTCACACCAGAAGACATACTAATCACTTTGTGCTTTAATGTATGGAAAGACTAACGTACTATTTACTAACCTGTATAATATTTTTGGTGGGTAGACGGGGATCAGGCACCACACTCAATTTGAAGAATGGACTAGCTTTGTATTCTCCATGCAATTTGCGGAGCACTCGGGGGAAGTCAAAATCGTATTGTTGAAATGTACGCAACACTTTCCATCCTCCTGTGAAATGAAATTTTCAATGTAAAACTCATTTTTGGGTAAAAGTCTGGGATTTTTTTAAAACGAATGCTCTACCTAGACTGTCTATTATCCGCTTAATATATTTGTTCCCATCTGCTTCAATATATTCCGTGGCCATACAGGATTGGTAAAATCTTTTCATTTTTAAATTTGCCGAGTTAGTTTCTTCATCTCGAGTGAGCACTGTCAACAGTTTCCTCACCTTTTCTTTAACTGTGCAGAAGAATGCATTTGAATGGACGGAAATTTATGTTTTCTAATTCCAAGCGTCATGCATGATCTCAATCTATAGCTTACTTTGGAATTTTTCAGCATCTTGTACACTCCAGTGTGCTTTAGTCTTGGGAATCGGATTTGCGGAGAGCCAACCACCGCACGAAAATTCATAGAAATCTTCACATGGTGGCTCACTTGCGTTCATTGAAGATAAAATCTGAAAAGAAGTTTTATTCTGTCATTGCAATTTTCCACTACGTTTTCTACCTATACCAAGTATGAGCGTATGCGTTCCTAGCTGTAAAACAAATCTTTTCCAAGAGTCAAATTAGCTCCCAAGATTTTCATTAAAATGCTCTTTGAGATGCATGCTAAAATTTATTTTTCAAACTGCAAAAGTATTTGCCAAAACTTGGTGCCAGTTGCAGCCAATTAATTGCTTTGCATTTATTATAAAGATTGTTCAACAACAAGAATCATGAAAATCGCATCATGATACTCATGTGTAGAAGAATGAAAAAATTCTCACTTGAGAAGACATGAGATGGCAATGGGCACTTTGACACACATCATGATATTGATCCTCAGGCCATAAAGAAGCCATCAAAATGAGTATAAAAAACAAAATGAACACAAACACAACACAAAATATGAGGTAAATGAGAGCCTTTCGGGGATTCAGTCTACACTTGTGAGCCCACACGGCCAACAAATCCCGCTTCCTCTGTCTCTTTCGTTTCCCTCCCGAAGAACCCGTATTCCCCGAACTTTCGTTTTCATCGTCACTCTCACTGCCACTGGATGTACTTTGCACCCCTTGTTCCTCATTCCGCACATTCACTATTTCAATTTCCCCCTTTTCAGGATCCTTTTTCTTACTCTCTTTCAACTTTTTCATATTGTTATTTTTCTTTGTTTTCAAGGGTTCCGATTCTGAGGGCTCCACTGGGCTGTCTGTAAGTCCACCGCCATTGTTACCCGGCACGTTTTTATTCTCCATGATCACTTCCATTGTATCCACACTACAACAAGTTACTTTTCCCCCTTTAAGTCACACTTGTTGCGTCCATGTTAAATTGTCAAATCTGGAAAAAGTTAATTTCGCTTATTACACTTTGCATACTTCAAAACTGCTTAAAAATTCCATTTACTCGTGTCTGTGCATCCTAATGCCTAATTATTGAGTCAAAGACTAGACATTGTGGAACACACTTTCACTCACTGCAGATAAATTATGGGGATCTGTCAAAAGTGAGCAAAAAACTGGCTGTGCGTACTGGATTCGTGAATTTCTTGATCCCCTACGGCGAATCATACAGACGGGAATAAAATTCTCATACAGAGGGAACTTAAGAACTAACTAGCCGTTTACCGGGCAAAGTGAACTGACTGAGTGAGTAACAACTTTACTAACAAACAGGGGTGGAATTTCGTATGCTATGCATACGGACTGTGCTGCATCATGTGTTGAAATGAACCCACTACTCCACAGGTAGGTAGAGTTAGTTAGTTACTGCTATTATATAAGGCATAAAGTGGTGTATATATAGTTAGCTGGAATTGTTTGCTAGATGAATTGTCCATTAAAGAATTTGGCTGGGAGCAAAAAAAAAACAGGTAAATGGAAAGGGAAAAGCTGTGCTTGTTTGGGCTATACCGTGAAATCCGGTTTAGGAATATTATTGAGATAAAGACATATTCTTTTTTGTAAAACATATACAAGGCATGAAAATTAAAGATTTTAGATATACTTCAACAGGAATGCAAAAGGCTTAATTCGAATTTTAACCGTCATAAAAAAACTATAAGACGATGTGATATCACATCGTCTTATAGTTTTTTTATTAAATTATTGTAAAAAATTTGTTGAGCAAGGAGTAAATATGTACGAATATACGGTGACGGCACAAGAGGGGTGCAATTTTCGTCCAGGTAAATCTTACATAGGTACAAATGCAAACATGCATGCAATAAGCCATGCTATTGCGTTTCCCTCATGTTTTCAACGGATAATTCTGTAATGAGATGAGATTAGGTCTTAACACTGTGTCTGGCGGGTTTACACAAAAAAAATGCTTATTGGTTCATTTACCTGTCCTTGCTGGGGCTAACTAGTGTCAGGTAAAAAAAATCAGGTCCATGTTTGGAATTGCTGAAACTTTCCTTTATGCAATGCTATATTCTTTGTAAACCAGAACAACTTTAAATCGCACAGATTGGCAGTTAGTTAGTTAGTTAGAGGAAATATGGGCTTTTAAATGTAGAGTACAGCAAATAAAAAAACCCATGCATTGCAAAGTTTACATTTGGTAGCCAAAGTTGGCCAAATGGTGGCCAAATTTCCGGCAATTAACAAAGGATGTGCAGCACTAAAATATATTTTAGTGACACTTTTTTCATCCGGGAATTGACTTTTAACAGGAGTTTGTCAATATACGGCATAAAGATAATATGCTTACTACCCATGAAGTCTAGCTATGTAATTTTGTATGCAAATTTATAACAAGCTTGTGCCAGTAACATAATAGGTTTGTTGTACAATAATTGTGTTCGTCCATAAATTACAGGTTTTGAATACTGTCTGAGATTCAAGCTGGAGCAGTGCAGTTGTTTCAATTTTAAATGCACGATTTTTTTCTTGTAAAAACGTGATAGTGTGAATGCAACCTTTGACAACGTAAAATGAATCAGTCAGTGCAATGCTTGACACCAAAAGTGAAGTACTTGACGCATTTTTTTCAAAATCCATATAGTTTGGATTGTCAGTCAATGCATGCAACTAACTTGTGAAATAAGATTTTTTTTTATTGCTATGAGTGTCTCAGTTTAAAAATTACAAGACTGTAAATCCATGCACCCTTCATTACACGTAAACAAATCTTTTATAGGATATGAATATGTATAAGCCCATTTTTAAGTATCAATTGCAATGCAGATGGAAAAATTGCAATTTGATATCCCCAAATACGAATTAATGCATGCACACAAATATAGGATTCATTGCAGTCAGATATGCCAATGCAACTCTTTTTCATTTCATGCCATGGTTTACCACAAAATTACATAGAAATCATGTAACACAGCGGCTGCTTGCAGCTGCAAACACACAGTACAGCACAGCAGTTTTAAAGCCATTTACATTTAATTCAAAAAACTTATTTAATCTTGAAGGAGCATAAGGTACCAGTCCAACACTATGTTTGCTGTGTTGTAATTACGTATCATTTTGAATTACCTAAATCTTGAAAAGGCGAAAATCTTGAAATCTTCATATTTTTTGGCACCAATTGGCTAAATAGTCCAATTGTCACTCATTAACTCACATTTTCAATTCACTTTCCCCAGGGAAACTTTCCAAAAAAAAAGGTTAACGATGATTGATCACCTGACAAACTTTTCTCCATACTGTTTATCACTTTTATCATTCAAAGTTTACAATTTTTGGACACTCTGACTCTGATGCAACATTGTGGAGCTAAACTTGCCGCGTCTTAACCTGAGCACAAACTGAACCAATTTTATTGTAGAGTTGCGTGCATATGCAAAATAAATTTTCCCTACATGTTCAACATGGGCATAATCTTGTAGAGCACTTGTGCATTAGTTAGTTCACTTAAGCTGTACAGGCAATGATGTTTTTCTAAGTGAGTCATTTAGCTAAGTTTAGTTAGTTAGTTACGTATGGGAGCATCAGACAAGAAAATTTTTCTCCAGCATATCTACAGTATAAACTAACTTGCAATGTTTTGGTATTAGCCATGCATCATTAATATCCAGTGCAGATCACCGGCTTCAAAAAATAACATGTAGTGCTTACAAACTGATTAAAATTCCCGTTCCCTTTGGAAATGCAGAGGTCGGGATTCTTTTACTACTTTTTAGCATCGTTTTTTGTTTTCTTCTATCATTCATTTTGGACCAGAAAACTAGTGCATTGCAGCTTCCAAGGGAAAAAAATGTATTTATTCAAGAATTTTTAAACAAATCCCATCGGGATTTCAATTTTTTGCTACAGTGTTCACATCTTTGTATGCAACGCAATGAATAGACAGAACCTACTTGTTGGATTGGAGGCACTCTTTCAAGCTTTGTTGACGACGGCTGGGATTTATTGTGACAAACGGGAATCCATGTCTGCTAAAGATCATACGACGTTCCAGATTTACTCAATCTCAATATCCCACTGTAATGTTCTCTGCTTCAGTATTATTATCATAAGGGAATTTGGTATGTGCACATGGGTTATTGGGAGCTGTCCAACCATATCTATCACCATCCTATAAAATTAGTTAGCAAGCAAAAATTATGATAAACATAGTATTCTCATTGGGAACGAATTCATAATTTTATGTCTCTATTCACTCTAGTCAATTAAGCTTCCCATGCACTGCGATAAATGTTTGCACAAATCTTCGAACCATATTTAAGTGAAGCAAAAATAAAAGTGTTACCCAAAACTGTTCTACTTAGTATGAGCAAAAAAGAAATTTTTGAAAAATTTTGACATTTGGAACAAACGCATCTTAACAAAAATTCTACGGTATTAGTTCTATGGGTACAATAGTGCTTACAGTTCATGCGTGAGGAAAATTCGATAGACTACGACTACACGCCAAAGAATAAAATCTCTGTCTTACAGCTTATAATGTATATCTTGAGCCGTGATAGACTATAAATCCTACATGCAATAACATGCGCTGATCCCAAAAATTATTATTATTTCCATCATTATAACCTTTGGTTCATTCAATCCCAGTGGTATGCTCCAATCATAGTTATACGGTACAAGTTATACATGAAATCGCCCCAATTCGAATCACGTAGCCTAATAACTCATCCCCCGAAATTCAGTAAATCTGGAATGCAAATTAATGTGGTAGATCTGATACACCACTTGAATAAATAGAGCCATTTTTTGCACTAAAACCCATAAAAATAAGGGTTTATTACCCATTCTATAGAGCACAGAACGTATTTTTTGCGGACATAAACTGTTTTGGTTTCATTGGGAAATTTGGAAGCACGTGTAAACAAAAGCAGGGTTGTGGGGAGCACACATATGTACACATTATACAATATTGTAGGCAATGTATGGATGTGACAAAGGTTATCTCATCTCGTTCATCACTATGAACTTTTTTTTTGCTCCAAGTGAAGAAATGGAGAATGGAGCAATCTATTTGCAATTGTTCCTCAAGTTTATTATCCACTCAAGTTTGTATGTGTGTGTTCCCTAGCTGAAATATTAAGCTTCCAAGTTCCAATCCCATTTGTTTCGGCTCTGTGATGAATGAATGGGAAAATTTGTATTAGCTGCGATTTGGGAGCAATTTATTTCGAATAGGCTGCCACTTGGAAGCTAAATTACTTTTCTAACTGTACAAAATGAAAAAATGGGTGATGATAAGGATTTAAAATGTAAATTTCTGTTTATCGGAAACTGTAATATATGGGATATGTTTCTTATGCAGTTTATTTCTCACCAAGGAATTCGATTTTGTGATTCAATAGAATATTTGTACGTATTTTTGTTCACTACAGTAGCTTTTCATATATTTTTCTCCCAAGCAGTTAAAATTCAATTAATCTGAATATTCAAGTCAGTCACTCAGTGAGTTAGTTAGTAAGTCGCTCATTTGACATGCTAGAAGTGGAAAAAATGTGCACAAAAAACGTTATCACTTTTGGCTCCATTCCACTTCCATTATTATGATATTATTATGCAACTTCTCTTCTCTGACAGGAGGAGACGAAAAAAAGTTTTCTCTCAAATTCCCGTCCAAACCTTTGTCGCCTCACCTCACTGTAGCCTATAGCTACAGGAAGCATTTTTAAAGGAGCATGAAAGGAAACGTTTCACTTTGCTCCAAAAAGACAAAGAAAATAATTTATGTTTTGTTTGTGTCCTGACGTGTATTTGTTTGCTGTGTGTTTTGGCTTGGACATGAAACATTTGCTTATGCCAAATTGGATTACCCTGTTGTGAGTTGTTGTCTTCTTCCAATTTGCAATTCAGTGTGAAAGTGACTGTATTTCTAGTAGCCATTTATTTTTCAGCAAAATTTACTCGGACTCACAAACTTTACATAGGTTTTTATTTGTGTATTATTGAAATACCATTTTCATTACATTCCTAGAAAAACACAAGGAGGTCCAACTGGATCCTTTAGTTATAGAGAGCCTCATAAAAACCTATGAGTAACCGAATAGTGCGTGCATGTAGCAAAAACCTTGCACGCAGGGAATCATATTGCACGTGACAGCGGGATAGAGTTTTATTTTTTATTTAAACATGGCTTATAATTTTAGATAGCGAATAACTAATTTTCAATTCCATTATAAGACGCATATGCTGCAGTGATTTGTTCGTAGTCAATAGCAAACACGCAGTACAGCGACAGTAGATTTTTAAAGTTAAAGTTTAAGAGAGCTCGAGTAAAAAGAATTTAAAATCCAAGTAGGGAATTAGATAATAATTCTTTGTACTGAATATACATGAAGGGTTTGAGTCTGTTTTCAAAGTCTTCAACATTGCAATGCTAAATAAGCCAAAAATTTAGTTTAAATACGAATTTTGAAACTCAATTATGAAACGATTTATTAGTTGCATAACCAATCGCCAATCATTGAATCATTCGTTTAGAAGACACACCATTTTCTGTCGCTGTAGTGCCAACCTTCGCTAAGGTAAACCCGTCACGCGCTAAAACATTAGGCATGCAAATCGTAGCTAGACGCATAAATAAAGCCGACTGATAATAGGGTAAAAGTAAATTTAGTGGCTTGTTATAGAGTGAACGGACTATTTGCAAATGAAAAGTGGGACGCAAACGGGTCTCATCAACTCTTTGGAGATTTGAAATAAATTGGCCTGCCAGGGAGTGAAACAGTGTAAAAAAAGGACTTATTTTTAAAATGAGCAACATTTCCGTCATACTTTTATCCACACGCACATACATATTAGCACACCCACATATGAGAGCCAAATGCAGTGTGCGTGCATGGCGTGCCACTTACGGAAAACTGACTTTTACAACATGGAATTGCAATTTTGAGACTTTGTGGGAACGTTTGCAACACTGACTGAATCCAATTCACAGTATGGCCCATTAATCAAGTCGAATTTTCAATGTGGGCATCTTGGAACTAACATAACTGAATAACATAGTTTGTATGTAGTCAGGCAAAGCGGGAGGCAGCAGCACAGTAGTGATTCGCAAACAAAACATTAAAACATAGCGCTTTGAAATAAAAATGCGTTAATTGTATTTTAGAAACAGGAAAATTTCAGCCTAATTGAATGCTTCAACTTTTCACCCGGGAATTCAATGTCAGAAACAATATGGAAAGTCTATTTTTTGTTTGCATGAAAACCAAATGGTTCATTTAGCATTTCTAATGACGGAATTAGCGCACACATGAGTAGGGTCCCTTGTTTTTCTTGGGCGAGGAAATGAGGCACAGCAAATGGGACGGGCTGAGTGCAGACAGGTGGATTCAACGCCTTCTCTCTGTAGCTAACTAACTATGAAATGCAGGGTTTTTTTTGCCTACTTGAGCAAAGTCACTTTTTCCAGCGTCAGGAAACAATTTAGCACAAATGATTGATAAATGTTAACAGAGTGCCATCAGAATCTCATTAGGCTAGTGCAGCGCAAGCTAATTTTAGGGCAGCTCAAGATTTCTATGTGGATAGGATTTGTATAACATTTATTTCCATTATGTGTTTACTAACTAGTTAAAGACATTTTTTTAAATAGAAATCAATCAGTTTTTGTAAAATCCACGACTATTTTGCCCCTCAGATGACCGGCTTCAACTTGTCTATATGCGGCAGGGACATCATTCAGTCCATACGTGCTTTGAATCACGGGTCGAATCTGGATGGATATCACAGGCATAATTTTAAAATGGACACAATTTTTCCACTTCATATGTAAATCAATATGTCAGCAATGTTTTAGTTTACCATATGAGCATCAATAAGATGTGTGAAGGAGTCTAGTGCACACCCATTGGGAATGAAGAAAGCCCATTTGGTAAGAGCAGTACCATCTTTCCAAGAATTCACATTATGATTTATCAAATCTGTTGCATTTTTCATAGAGCCAGCAAGAAAACCCCAACGGTCCATGTTGGCCAAAAATGGGGACGACAAAGCAATGTATTGTCCTTTATATGGTTTCAAGAATTTCATGAGGGACTTGGAAGCATCATAGTTTTCACGGCCAGTCAGATCCAATATGCAGTCAAACCTAAAATTTTGATGTTTTCGTCGACATTGGATTTGGATAGGTATTGGATATTTCTAGTATTTCAAGACATTTTGTACTTACACGCCCTGACTTTTGACATGGGAAAGGAACTCGGGATCTTTGTAATCGATTACGAAATCAGCTCCAAGACTTTCCACTAGAGCCATGGCATCTGCATTACATGTAGCTACAACCTAAGGAGACAAATAAAATGTGCACATGCTACAGATTCAGTGATGTAAGTTTGGTTTTTCAGAGTTCAGTTCACAATTAACAAAAAAAAAAAAAAAGCTGAGCTAGCTTATAGCTCTGTTCTGCTCCGGGTCTCTAGAGTTACTTCAATGCACAGATTCTATGGTTTTCAATCTTACATGCGCCCCATTGGCTTTCAAATACTGGACAGTAAAAGTGCCAACACCCCCTGAACTCCCCAGAACCAGCATCTTTTTATGATTCAAGTTATTCAATCCAGCAGTGACTCTAATAGCAGCCCATGCAGTCAACCCTGCATACGGTATGGAAGCAGCTTGGACAAAATCCAGACTCTTGGGCTTCTTCCGAACCTACATACATAAAGAAATATTAAAATAATCGCTCTACATTGTTTTTTTTAGCATACAATCGTTTATACCGTATCTGCCGCGGCTACCACATAGTTTGCATGACTCCCTTGACGCTGAACACCCAAAACGCCATAAACTTGATCCCCCACCTTCAAACTGTCTACAGCATGACCTTTTTCTACCACGACGCCAGAAAAGTCTCTTCCCAAAACTAGCGGAAATTCTATAGCTGCAGAACGTTGGAAAATGTTCCTCAGATTGGGCAGGGGGACCCCAAAAGGCCCTGAAATAAGATGCGCTTTCCGGAGCATATTGATTGCCGAAGATCCATAGCCTTTCATCATGGCTACGTCTATTGGATTTACGGAGGCTGCGTGGACGTGAACCAGTACATCATTTGTGTCCTCAATATGTGGAACGGAGCGTCCACTTTTATCGTTGTATCGCAGTTCTTCAGTACCCCCGTAGGCATGTATTTCCCAGCGTTTATAACATTTGTCATCCCCCGGTTTTGTGATAGGGGATGATACTGACGGTTTGTGTTTCTGAGGGGCTAGATTCCCCCCATCGTCGACTAGAGGAGGACTAGTGAGAGTGTTTGAAGTTGAGATAGCTGAGACAAATTGAATTTGAGAGGGGATCCTGTTTCCCTTAATTTGAAAGAAGTGGTTCCCAGTGTTTCTGGATTGGCAGCCGCATCGAAGA